>MDSW01024435.1_pt1 | contig 14060 bp, 13 predicted proteins | sample 811171 | NCBI WGS metagenome assembly MDSW01 (sample SAMN05326641, study PRJNA326480) | marine metagenome | isolation source: seawater | place: Atlantic Ocean: North West | collected 2012 | reverse complement strand
CCAATTGTAGTGATTTTATAACTGATTTCTCTGTGTCTATTGATTTATATACTTTATCAACTGATTTAATGTTTGAGACAATAACAACTCTCTCATCTTCATCCATAAATTTTTTAGATCCTTTTTTAAGTCTTTGAATATCATTATTTACAATTACTATTAGAATATCACCTAATTTTTTGGATAAATTAAAATATTCAATATGCCCTTTATGTATTGGATTAAAATAACCCGATACAATAATTCCCTTTTTTTTCATTAAACTCTTTTATAATCGTCATCAATTCTAATTATATCGTTCTCATCAAAATAATCTCCTGTTTGTACTTCGATAAAAATAAGATCACTTGATGAAATGTTTTCAACTCTATGTTTAGCTCTTTTAGGAATAGAGACAGTATCACCTTCTTTAGAAAAAAATATTTCATCATTGATAGTAATTTTGGCTTTTCCTTTAATAATTATCCATGTTTCTGATCTGCCTTCATGAAACTGGTATGAAAGTCTGGAGTTTTTATTAACAACGATTTTTTTTATTTTAAAATCATTACTAGTATGAATAACAAAAAATTCACCCCAAGGACGTTTTTCATAATCATCAGATTTTCTAATCTTGCTCATTTTCATAGAGTATTATATATGGTTTCTTACCTAAAAATTTACTAGTTAGGTAAAAACTTACTTTCCTATTTATTAAATTTTCAACTTTAGATTGAAGATTTACAATGTAATCCATATCTAAATTGTTGCCTTCTAGTACGGCTTCTATCTTACCCGAATCAATACCATTAGCATAATCACCAATCAAAATTATTTTATCAATTTCACCCATTCTAAATAGAATTGCTTCAATCATATCTTCTATTCCAAGATGTTTTCTTACAACTTTTTGTAATGTTAAAAACATTGGATGTTTATCATTAGCTTTATACTCAATTTTATTGTTATTTTTAATTTTCACTAAATAACCCGCATTAAATAGTCTATTTAATTCTTTTCTAATTGAGTTGGTAGATTCTCCCATCTCATGAGCTAAGCCATTCAAATATCCATGATTTGCCTGAGATATAAAGAATTTGATCAATAATCTTAGCCTAGTTTTGGATGTAATTAAGGTATCTAACATATTTTAAGTACCAAAAGTACTAAAAATTAATTAAATAAGTTAATTTTTAAAATTCTGGTTTATCGTATGTAATTATATCAGTATAAAATTTAATTTTTGAATGAATTAATTTAACCTCTTTATCATTTAGAGATTTTATGTGCTTAAAATTAATCTCTTTTTGGATTGGAAACCATTTAAGATCGTTTGAATAATTTGATAGTTCTTCCAATGATTCAAAGTATTTTTTTGAAATACTTAGGTGTACATATTCTAATATGTGTTCTAGGTTTTTTTTGTAATCCATAATAAAATTTTCGAATTTTATAACTAAACAATCGCCTGGTTTAATATTTTTGTGAATATACTTATAAGTGTTATTGTAATGCTCTATATAGAAATTTAAAAGTTGACTTCGTGAAAAATTGTCATTCATTCTATCATGAGAGTCTCTTTCTTTCAGAGCTCTTGCTATCCATGCATATGGGTTTCTGTAAACTATTATAAACTTTGATTTTGGATATAAATCTCTAATATATTTTGTCTTAAGAGAGAAACTTTGACTTTTGTCTATAAATCGATTTCTTTTTGATGTTCCATGTGCACTATATATTTTCTCAATGCAGTTTTTAAATTGATTTAAACTTTGTTTAGAAATAGGTTTATGATAAAACTCATTAAGATATGAGTTTGTTGCATAAACTTTGTTTGTTTCAGTTCCGAAATCAGAATTAAAAAAATTATTTCTATTTTTTAATCTAAATTCATTAGGTAGAGAACTAAATTTTTGATTATGAAGTTCACATGGCAGAAAAAGGCTCTTAAACTTAAAATTAGCAATAAATACATTTTCATGCTTTTGTAATAGTCTACTAATAATTGTCATACCACCGGATTGAAGCCCCAACAAGAAGATTGGAGAATATACATATTTCTTGGGTTTTGAATAGTTAACAAATATTGTATTTATAAAAACAAATAGTTTTATAAGTAAAGATCTATATTTTCTTCTCATTTGTTTAATAGTCTATATTGATTTTTATTTATTGCTCCTATTTCAAAAAGTTTTTTAATACATTCATAATCTTTAGACAAGTATTTTTTTAGGTTACTATATGCTGTATCTGATAAAGAATATTGATTTTTATTAGATTTCTCATGTGATTTTATATCAATATTAAATGAGTTTTTTATATCCTCTACAATATTTTCAGTAGTAATAACCGAATGAATGTCATTTTTATGAATTTTTTCTAATAAACTACCTATGTGAAAATCAATATCTTGGACAATATGATGTATATAATTTGACTCTTTTTTTAAATCAAGTTGAATATTTCCGTGGTCGTCATAAATATCCAGTGCAAGGCTATTGACATCCTTATATTTGTTAAACATTTTTTTTTCATACTCATTGATTGGTTTAGAAAATTCAATAACATTTTTTTTTCTCCAATAAAAGGCAGACACAAATCTATCAATTGGATTCCTTAAAAGGAAAATATATTTTTTAGAAGGATCATATTTGACTGTATTTACATGAACATAATAAAAACTAATTCCAGCATTTTCTAAATCCTTCCTGACGGAAGAACCACCACATTTGCCTATATGAATAAGAATTAATTTAGAATTGAAATATTTAAATTTTTTTCTCAAAAAATTGATGTATGTTCCTATCATAAAATACTTTTGATTCATTATTTAAAAGATTTCAAATTAAAAGTAAGCATTGTTATTAATTGTTTTTCCAAATGACTTAATCCATATTTATATTTATCATCAATAAATATTTCTCTGGATTGATTTCTTGAAATATTTCCAGCAATACCATGATTAATTTGAGTATATAATGTAAACTTCCCTGAATGACAAACATCAAATTTCTTATACATAGATGTTATTACTTCACTATAATTTTCAATCAACTCTCCATAAGAGATAACAAGTTTATTTTTTGTTTTTCTTAAAATTAATTTAATTAAAGTGTTTTCGATTAACCATCTAAGTGAAAATCGAATAAGGAGAAACCATCTGAGCGGACCTTTACTAGACTTGATCATTGAATATACAAATGATTGAGAGCATTTGTAGAGGTGAATAGGATAAATATCGAACAAATTAGATTTGTATAAGTCATAAAATCGATAAACATCCTTAGATGAATCTACATAGGATTTATTATCTTTTAATTTATCATTTAAGTGAATTAGAATCTTATAGTTTAATTCAGAATATCCTAGACTTTCACTTGTATTTAAATTAAATAAAATTTGGAATAATTTATTTATTCTGATTACCTTTCCATAGTGTCCAGTTTTTGAACTAAATGTTTTTCTATATTTAGAAAATAAGATTCTACTTGATGAAAATTTTTTAATTATATCCGACCAAATTATATCATTATTTAAGTAATCTCCACAACCACACTTTGCATTTAAATCAGATTCTAAAAAAAGTAGATGAAACTCCCCTAATGTAAAAACTTCTTTAGATGAATTCATAAGTGTTTCAAGAATTGTTGAACCACTTCTACCTGAACTCAAAATATAATAAAGCCTCATAAATTATTTTTCTAGTAGAAATTGATTGATTTTTAAATCTTGGGAATTGAAATTAAATTCAGTCATAGAATTAATATTGTTTGGGGAATTTAAATAAATTGCAATACCTGCTGCAATATCCCATTCCATAAGAGGAAAAAATCTAGGATAGCAATCCGCAACTCCTTCAGCAATCTTGCAAATTTTTATAGAACTCCCACATTTAACTATTGAAACATCCTTATAAATTCTTTTTTTTTCTTCTATAAATTTAAGCGTATTTTTATCTAAATGAGACCTACTTACGACTATAGTGTAATTTTTTCTTTTATTATGAATAGGAAGTTTAATAGAATTTTTAATTAGATTTTTTAGAGATAAGGAATTTGAGGATACAAATTTTGATTTAAAAGAACCCAAATTTTTTTCAGCATAATAAATTTCTCCTAGAAAAGGAGCAAAAACAACACCAATAGTTGGGATATTATCTACAATTAACGATATATTTACAGTAAACTCTCCGTTTTTATTTATGAACTCTTTTGTGCCATCTAAAGGATCTATCATCCAAAATGTTTTCCAATTTTTACGTATTTCATAATCAACAGATTTATTTTCTTCTGAAATAATAGGGATTTGAGTTTTTAAAAGATATTTATTTATGATATTATTTGCAGTAATATCAGCAAGAGTTAAAGGAGAATTATCAGATTTTAGTTCAAAGTCTACAGTTTTTTGATTATAAATTTTTAATATTTCTATGCCAGCATCTATAGATGCAGTAATTGCTAAAGATAAATTTTTAGAAATTTTCATTTTAATATTCCTGCACCAACAGTTTCATTTGAGTTTGGATCAATTAAAATGAAACTTCCAGTAATTCTATTTTTATCATAACTGTCATAAAAAATATTAGATGAGCACTTAATTGAGACTCTTCCTATTTCATTTAATGATAATATTTGATCAGCTGTAACTTTATGCAATGTGTTAATATCTATTTTATAAATGACTTTTTCCAAAATGCAATTATAAATATTGTTGCAATGTTTTAACATGTATTTTTTCTTCGCTATTAGTGGTGAATTACTCATCCAACATATTAGCGTATTTAAATTATTTGAATTTTCAGGAATATTATCGGGTTTTACAAAGATAGCTCCTCTATCTATATCATAATCATCTTCAAGAGTCATCATAGCTGAATATGGAGGAAATACTTTATTTATTTCTGATTTATAATTTTGAATAGATTTTATTTTAGTTTCATAGCCCTGAGGTAAAACTTTAATGATATCTCCTTTTTTAAAAATTCCTCCAACAACTTTACCTGCATATCCTCTAAAATCATGGAATTTTTTTTGTTTTGGTCTAATTACATGTTGTATTGGGAATCTAGGATTTACTCTATCATAATCACTCGCTATATGGACATTTTCAAGATTGTATATAAGTGTACTACCTTTATACCAATCCATATTTTCAGATTTATTTACAACATTATCTCCTTCTAATGCACTAATTGGAATAAACTTTACATCAGAGATATTAATCCTTGATAAAAAATCTTTAAAATCGCTTACTATTGTATCATATATATTTTGTTCATATTCTACAAGGTCCATTTTATTTATACATACGATTAAATGCTTTATCCCTAATAAATAAGAAATAAAAGTATGTCTGTATGTTTGTTCTAAAATACCATTTCTAGCATCTATTAAAATTACAGCTAGAGAAGATGTAGAAGCACCTGTAACCATGTTTCTGGTATATTGAATATGACCAGGAGTATCAGCTATAATAAATTTTCTATTAGGCGTTGAAAAATATCTATAGGCTACATCTATAGTAATTCCTTGCTCCCTTTCAGACTTAAGACCATCTGTTAAAAGTGATAAGTCAATGTAATCATATCCCTTTTTCTTGCTTATATTTTCAATAGATTTTATTTGATCTTTAAATAAAGACTTAGTGTCATGTAATATTCGACCTATCAATGTACTCTTACCATCATCGACGCTCCCTGCAGTACTAAATCTTAAAATTTCTCTTTCCTTACCCATTAGAAATATCCTTGTACTTTTCTATCCTCCATTGAAGTATCTGATCTTTTATCATCTGCTCGTGATGATCTCTCAGTATCATCTGCAATAAGTAATTCAGCTATTACTTCTTTAAGACTTTTAGCATTAGACTCAATAGCTCCAGTAATTGTCATATCTCCACATGTTCTATATCTTACGCTTAACTCTTTAATTTTTTCATTTGTTGAAACTTTAATAAATTTAGAATGAGCTAGAATTACTCCATTTCGAATTATACATTTTCTTTTATGGGAAAAATATAAGGATGGAAGTTCTATGTTTTCTTTCTCAATATATTTCCACACATCAATCTCAGTCCAGTTTGATAGAGGGAATACTCTAAAGTTTTCACCATAGTTATATTTTGTATTAAAAATATTCCATAGTTCTGGACGTTGATTTTTTGGATTCCATTGACCAAATTCGTCTCTATGTGAAAAAATTCTTTCTTTTGCTCTAGCTTTCTCTTCATCTCTTCTAGCTCCACCTATAGCAGCATCAACGTTGTGCTTTTCTAGACATGATAGTAGAGTAGGAATTTGTAGTGAGTTTCGAGAGGCATTTTTGCCTTTTTCCTCAACAATTTCTCCATCATCAATTAGTTTTTCAACAGAACCTACAATTAAATTTAAATTATTTTCTTTTACTAAATTATCTCTAAATTTAATTGTCTCAGGAAAATTATGCCCAGTATCAATATGGATTAAAGGAAATGGAACATTTGATGGGTAGAAGGCCTTTTTGGCTATATGACAAAGCACAATAGAGTCTTTTCCTCCTGAAAAAAGAATACACGGATTTTCAAATTCACTTGCAACTTCCCTTATAATATAAATTGCCTCAGACTCAAGCTCATCTAAATAATTAAAATTCATTTCTTAATATACTTTAAAATTTTACTAATAACTTTTGATCCCGATTCTTTTATAGACATTTCTGTTGTATCTAGTGAGATGAATGGATTATTTGGGGGTTCGAAATTAGAACTAATACCAGTAAAATTTTTTATTTTCCCTTCATTTGCAAGTTTATAAAGCCCTTTTACATCTCTGTCAATACAAGTTTTTAAAGGTGTTCTTAAATAAATTTCAAAAAAGTTCTCAGAACCAATTATTTTTTTTGCATTTTGTCTTTGTAACTTAAAAGGAGATATGAAAGATGCTAAAACTACAATGCCTGAATCAATAAATAATCTAGATATTTCAGATACTCTTCTAATATTCTCATCTCTATCACTATTACTAAATCCAAGGTCAGAGTTTAGACCATTTCTGATATTATCTCCATCAAGATTATAGGTTAAAATATTTTGCTCATATAATACACTAGAGATATATGATGCCAAAGTAGATTTTCCTGAACCAGATAGTCCAGTAAACCAAATGACAAGACCATTTTGATTCAAGAGTGATTCTCTAGATTTTCTGTCGATTGTAAATTTTTGATTAAAAATATTATCTTTTTTCCTTACCATATTTTTGAAAATACCATAACCTCTCATGAAAAAAATATAGAATCATTTTTGTCAAGGTCTCAATGAATCCAATTTGATAACTAAAGTTCATGTTTTCTGTTATCAAAAATACAATAACAAAAGTAATTATAATTGCAAGGATTCTCCAAGAAAAAGTTTTAAATAAATGTCTTTTAATTGATTTATTTATTTTGATTTTAATCCAAATCCTTTCATGAAAAAAATAAAATAAAGATTTTACAATAATCTCAAAACTTAAAATATTTATACTTGTTTCGAAATTTCCTGTAATAATAATTGAAATAACTAAGGTATCTAATGAGGCAATTACCCTCCAAGAAATGGTTTTTAAAACATGTCTTTTAATAGTCATTAGATTCTATTTAAATAAAATATAAATTAGTATTAATTGAATAATTGATACTATAGTCATAATTACTATAGAAGATAATAAATGCGAATTAAGTTTATTGTTTAATAAATGATGTAAATGATTGTTATCAGGTAAAAAAGGTGATTTTTTATTTTTAAGTCTAATTAGGACAACTCGAATTAAATCTATTAATGGATATAAAAAAATTATAGATAAATATTTGATTGTATTTTTATCACCAGAATATGTAGATTGAAAGATAAAAATTATTATTAAAAGAGGTAAAATTAAACTTCCTGAATCACCCATAAATACTTTACCTTTTTTCCTTAAATTGAAGAATAGAGTAACAACAACTAGTATTAGTGTAAAGAAAATTAGATTTAAATATGTTTGATTAGGCTGGAAAAAAAATAAAATAAGAACTAGATTTTTAATTGTTTCCAAATGAATATTTGCATCAATTCCATCTATAAAATTATATGCATTAATAATTGCAACAAAAATTAAAATTGTAACTAATTGAGAAATCTGTCTAGAAAACACATATTCATATTCAAAAAATGAAAAAAGATCGATCACATATCCTATATCTATTAAATATTTTGCAACAATAATTTGAAAAATAAATTTTAATCCAAAATCAACTTTATATATATCATCATAAAGTCCTGTGACAAATAAAATACCTAGTGGAATCAATATTGAAAAATCAAAAGGTTGTTCACCATTAAAGTATAAGTAAGCGCAGTAAAAAAAAACAATTAAGAATATTAATGAGCCACCTGATCTAGTTGCAATGGTATTATGTGAAGACCTATGATTTACCTGATCAATAAATCGTTTTTTAATAAATAGATTTCTTAGATAAGAATTTAAAAAAATTGAAAGAAAAAAAACAATTATATAATTCATTTTGAGATTTGACTACATAAAATATTAATTGCTCTTGTTGCTTCAGCAAACTCTTGTTTTTGAGCATCAAATAACCTATTACATCCTTGATTAACTTTACCAATATTATGTAGGCTTATGCCTAAAACAAAAATTTGACTTTTATCCAAAATATGCCCTTCATCCTCAACTTCTTCAAAATATTGAACAGTTTTAGTATAATCTTTAAGATTAAATAAACTAACTGCTAAATTTTCCTTATAAATATAATTCATTGGCATTAGAGTTATTAGTTCTTCATATAATGGTTTAGAATCATTAAACATATCCTTTTTAAAGTATTCATTTGCTAATTTTTCTATTTCTAAGGCTTGTTCAAATGTATCTGTTCCATATAATTTCATAAATGCCGCTATTCTTAGCAGATTATTAGGATCAGATTTATTCTGAGTGTTTTGTATAGCTTCAATAGCTGTTTGTTTTGCAAAATCATTGTCTTTTTGGTCGCTTATACTAGCTGCTATGTATATTCTCCAGACTTGATCATTAAATGGATATTTAATTTGTTTGAAATATTCATCAATACTATCTCTTTTAAGTTCAGAATTTAAAGATCTTATTAACTCAGCAAAATGAAATGGATTTCGAGGAAGTCCACTGAATGCTTTTCTTGAATAGTAATAAGCACTATCCTTTACACCAAGTGTATTATAATATTTTGCTTTTAGAGCCTCAGGTAGCATAATAAATGGATTTGATTTTTCAGCTATTACTTCATCTACTAGTTTCATGCCTTTATTAATCGAGTCGCTATATAAATAGTATTGAGCTTGAATTGACTTAAGCGGGAGAGCTGTTGCACTAAGATTTGGAAAATCAACTTCAATGTTTTCTATAAATTCCATTGGCCTATCCCAATTATCTTTATTTAAATCAGGCAATATAGTTAGTTGCTGACCATAAGAATTATATATCCTTAAAAACCCATAGAATGTTAGGATGAGGAGTAATAAAATTAAATAATTAGAAATTCTTGTCATTTGAAATAATATTATAATAACTCAAAATTATGATAATAACTAAAAGAAGGTTTACCTGCATTAAAGGTCTGTACAATGGAAAATTTAAATTTGCGTCTACTAGATAACACAATAAAGCTATACCAACAAATAAAATTTCTGTTTTAGTCTTAAAATCTTTTTGCTTTATATATAGGCCATATATCATGTAAATAAGAACCATAAAAAAACCAGAGTAAAGTATAAAGCCTAAAAGTGAAGTTTCCATGAGAATCTCAATAAAATCATTATGAACTACATATGGAATTATATATGAATTAATATTTTCTTTATCTAATTTAATTGAGTAAAGCTTCCAGTTTCCAAGTCCAACTGGTTTAATTGGGTTATTAATAAAATACTCAAAACCTTGTCTATAAAATCTTAATCTTTGAGTAGCGGATTCATCAGTTGATGAAATTGAAGATATTCTAGATTGTATTGAGGACCTATCATTATCTACAATATTAGAACTAAAATAAAGATAAGAGGCGAATACTATTATTGGTATTAAAGCTATTCTGTTTAAAAAAAATTTTAGACTTTTATTAGTCGTAAATTCAAATATTGTATGTGAATAATAAAAAATTAAACCTAAAAAAAGAGATAATAAAGCTGCTCTGGAACTTAAAAAAAATAGACTTAACAAAGCAAATATCAAAATAGTAACTAATATGTATTTTTGATATTTATTGTTTAGTCTAAAAATGTAAAGCATAACTAAAGGCATTTTTAAAACTATTGAAGCAGCTGTTATGTTTCTGTTACCAGCAATTCCAGTTAAAAACTTTGAAAACCTATATTCATAATTTCTTACAGGTAGTATCTCGTTATATAGAGGAAGCAAAGAATGTGCTAACTCCAAAAATAAAAGTATAGAGCATAATAACAGTATAAAATTTAAAGATAAAGTCTTATAAATTTTTAATGCATAGAACAAATACAAGTGAACTACTATAACAAAAATTTTAATTAGCGAAACAAATGATTCTATCTTATTTAATGAGAATAAAATAGATAATAGACATATTAACAAAAATGAGCAAATTAAAGTTAATGGAAGGGTAAATATCAAGTTTTTACTTGAACTTATTTCACCTTTTGAAATCAAAATTAAAATACCAAAGATTGCAATTATAGAGAGGGCAACATAGTCCGCAGCTATCACATCTGCTGAATTAAGCCTAGGGACTAGAGGAGATAAGATTAAAAGAGAGAAATATACTTTGGATAATGATTTTATAATCATTTTCAAATATAAAAAAAACCCCTCAATAGAGGGGTTTAATTTTTCAACGATAATTAAAAATTAATTATCCTAACCATGACGTTCTGTCACAAGTTACAGCAGCAGTTGTTGGGTCCGATGTACTCGGGTTACCATCACTAATTGCTGAGTAAGCAGCTACCCAATAAGTAGTATCAGTACTATCACCTGTTGAAGTTGCAGAATTTAGTGTAGATGAAATTATACTTGTTCCATCAACTAATAAACCTAAAGTTCTAGCAACATCACCCGTACCATCACTAACAATTGCAGTGTTAGATGCAGCAGATAAAGTAAGACCTACAGTAGCTCCGAATGCAACTGAACCAGTATTACTAATTCTTACAGATAAACCTTTTTTCTTAGACTGAGAAGTATATAAGTCAACTACAGCACTTGCAGAACTACCTGTTGTACCATTTAGATTTCTAATTGCAGCTGCATTATCTCTAGTTTGAGAATATGATCCGAATGTAGAAGTAAATGAGTTAGGAGCCCACTGTACAGTAGTACTTCCGCTATTGAAAGCAAGTATTGTAAGTGCTGGAGGATCAATTGCTAAAGGCGAATTATCTACAGGATATCCTGCATGAGAAATTGCTCTTGTAACAACAAATCTGTTTGCTCTTCCGTCAGCTGTAACAACAGATGCAGCAGCATAAAGATTAGCTGCATTAATATCTACTCTTAACTGTTCAGCTAATTGAGCTTCGGTAAATGCTCCACTAAATGTGTGTGATAATACAAGAGTAGTTCCTGTTTCATCAGTTCCAAATGTTGCATTAACCTGACCACCAGCAGATGCAGTAGCAACAGCACCAGCAGTTCCAGAAATAGTTAAGTAATTAACAGTATAATAAGTCTGCTCACCACCAGCTCTAGAAGCCTCAACAGTAGTACCAGCAGCAGATGTAATAGTGTTAGTCTCAGCATTAAGATATGCTACAAGATCAGTAACAGTAACAAGAGAACTTCCGTTAGCTGCATCAGTATCAGTATCACCACCATCAGCAGTAGTAGTTAAACCTGTTCCATAAGTAATTATAAATCCTTCCGTAGAAGCTAAATCTGTATCAATTAAAGTATTAGCGTCTCTGTTCACTTGGAAAGAATATGTCATAGCTTCTTTTTCTACAACTTGTGCAGAATAAGTAGTTTCCCCATCAGCAGATGAAGCTCTTAAGTAAAGAACTGCAAAGTGTTGGTCAGCATCTTCAGCAGAAGCTGCCATAGCAGTATCAGACCAAGAAGCAGAGTTTAATGTACTTGCATCACCAGGTGTAGTTGTAACATCATTAGCTGAATCTTCAGCACCGTCAACCTCAGTTGTTACAGCGTCAAAGAATACAGCGTTAGTAGCTGTAGTTCCTGCAGTAACAATTGCATCTAAATAAGCCTGAAGACCACCCATTCCTGAAGTACCGTTATCATAAGATCCAGTATCAGAAGTTGTGTGCTCTAATGCAGCTTTAGCAGTTGTATTTGCAGTTCCAATATCAGCATCATATGTATTTGTAGATTTAACAGCAGTTAAATCGTTGTCATATATGTTTGCAGCAGCAGCAGTTGCACCAGTACCAATTGAATTAAGGTTAGCAAATGATAAAGAAGTAAGCTTGTCATTTCCTGTAATTGTTAAAGTAGCAACATCATCCACAGTAGATGTTAATGAAGTCATATCTAAGTTGTCAGTTACGCTTAAAGAACCATACTTAACAGCTGTTGAAGCAGCAGTATTTTTCATTCCATAATCTAACGAACCAGTAGTAAGACCAGTAGCTGTTACAGTAACACTATTAATAGTTGATCCTGTAAGAGCTGTAGTAGCTAAATCAGGAAGTGTACTTAAAGTAAGTGATTCCATTTTAGCGTTAGCAGTTACAGTAGCTAAATTAGCTTGACCAGTAAGGTTAACTGCATTAAACTGTCCAGTTAACGTAACAGATGTTAAATCATCTGCAGATCCTGAAACAGTTAAGCTTGGAAATGCAGCAGCGTACGTATAAGTAGTAGACTTAGTAGTAGCAGATGCAGTGTTGTCAACATACTTTCCATAAGGTCCTACACCTTCAACAGTTAAAGACTCTAGGTCAACAGCAGCAGAAATAGTTAAATCAGACGTTGCGTCATTAATTGTTGCATTGTTAACTTTTGCTCCAACAGTAATATCACCACCAAATCCAGTAATAGAGAAAGTAGCAACTTTTGATACAGATACAGCACCTTCATCAGTTCCTTTATCATCACCTTTTAGTTTAGTTAAAGTTAATGATGCAGGTCCAGTTACTGTTAAAGTAAATGGGTTTAAAGTTCCAGCAGCGTTTGTATCAGTAAGAGACGCTATATCTAAAGTACCACCAGTTTTAGTAGTAAAAGTAAGGTCACCTCCAGTATAGAAAGTCATTGCACCTAAATCAATAGATGTAGCTTGATCAAATACAATACCGTCAGCAGTGCTTACCGCGTCAGATTCACCTGTGTTAATATTATCCACAGTAGTTAATGCAGCTAAGTTAACTGAAGAAACATCATCAGAGTTATCATCACCTAACCAAATATCACTAGCACTAGTTAAAGTAGCAAATGAATATGCACCTTTTTGCTCAATTTGAATATCAGCAGCAGAAGTTAACTTATCAAATGTAACAGCTGTTTGAGTAGTTGTTAAAGCATTTGTATAAGTAACGTTACCTGTTACATTATATACTCTATTGATTACATTTTGTAAAGTAGTCATGTTCATATCAGATGTAACGTTAACGTTTAAACCACCTGAAATTACATTAATACCATTACCTAAAGCATCAGCAGCAGCTAGTAAAGCCTGGTTTGTTATCTGAAGTGTTTGAGTGTAAACACCACTTCCTTCTAGAAGTTCAGTAACATCAGTCTGTACGGCAGCTAGCTTAGTTTCTAAAGCAGTTATCTGAGCAGGAGTTACAGCAGTAGCTAAAGAAGCTTGAATTTCATCAACTTCAGCTTGAAGTGTAGCTAATCCAGCAGATAAGCTTGAAAAGTCAATTGCATTTGCAGCAGCAGTTGCAGCATCAGAAGCAGCTTGAGCAGCAGCTACACCAGCCTGAAGACCACTAATAGTCCCAGAAAGAGATGCAACTTGACCAGAAAGAGATGCTAAACCGTCAACTTGAGATTTTAATGCACTAATTTGAGCATTTAAATCATCAAACTGATCATCATAATTTTGACAACCCACAAATACAAGTGAGGCAGCCAAAAGGGTTAATAATCCTTTTTTCAT
>MDSW01137609.1_pt1 | contig 14062 bp, 14 predicted proteins | sample 811171 | NCBI WGS metagenome assembly MDSW01 (sample SAMN05326641, study PRJNA326480) | marine metagenome | isolation source: seawater | place: Atlantic Ocean: North West | collected 2012 | reverse complement strand
ATAGATTGTTATCAATTTTAGTTAATTTTTTTAAATTATATTTTGATTTTTCTACTTTAAGTAATTTACCTGTAGGTAAATAATTACTATCTAATTCATTTATAAAATCTGATTTTATACAAATATAATGTTGATTAATGTTTTGATAATAATCCTTATGCCCGTGAAAATTCCAATAATTATGATTAGTCATGTTAACAATCGTATCTTGATCGCCTATTGCACTAAATTCAATTTTAATATTATTATCATTATCTAGAATATAAGTAGCAAGACAATTTAAATTTCCTGGATATCCTTCTTCTAAATGTTTGGAAAAGTAGCTCAAAGTACATTTCAAATAATTTGATTTGTTTTCTATATTCTCTATTTTCCAAATATTTTTACTAAATCCTTTTTTGCCTCCATGAATATGATGTTTATTATCATTTAGTGATAAATTATAAATATTATTATTTAATTTAAATTTTCCATTTCTAATTCTACCACATACTCTACCTACAAGTGCATTAAGACTGATTTTATCTTTTTGATAATTATTGATATTATTATAACCCAATAATACATCTTCTTTTTTATTGGGATTGTTTCTATAAGGTATTGAAACACTATTAAAATAACCTCCAAAATTGTAAAATTCAATTGAGTAATTATTATCATTAATGAATTTTATTTTATAAATATCTCTTTCTTTAATTTTGCTGATAATTTTTTTTGAAATTTGCATATTAATTTGATTATTCTCTAAATTATATTTGAAATTTTTTTTTTTTTCTTTATTTTTACCTTATGGATATAGATTTACACAACTGGTATAAACCAACAATAGATAAAAAAATATTAAAAGATCTATCTAAAAGAAGAGATTGGCCTGGTTTACTTCATTTTTTTATTTATTTTGCTGCATTATTTACTTCTGGTTATTTTGCCTATTTGACATGGGGAACATGGTGGACAGCTTTGTGGTTTTTTATATATGGAACCATTTATAGTTTCAGTGTTGCTAATTGGCACGAAACTGTTCACAGAACAGCATTCAAAACAAGATGGATCAATGAAGTTTTTTATCACATAAGCTCATTTATGTGTGATTTTGAAGGTTTTAGATGGAGATGGAGTCATACATTTCATCACACATACACTCTTCAAACTGAGGGCGATTATGATCATGAAATACAAGTATCAAGACCTACTGAATTAATTTGGTTTTTTTTTAACTTCATACCCTTTGCTGACCTTTTATATCCTCATAGATTAATTAAATTTGAAGTTATAAAACATGCTTTTGGTTTCTTTTCACCTGTAGTTAAAATATCTGCACCTGACAAAGAAAAGAAAAAAATTCTTTGGAATTCTAGATTTTATGTGTTGATTTGGATTTTTATAATTTTTATTTCTATATACTACGGAACTATTCTTCCGATTTTATTTATTATTTTACCAACTTATTATGGTAAGCCAATTTGGTTTAGTGTCAATGTTAGTCAACATCTTGGTGCAGCCATAAATAAAAAAGATCACAGACAAAGCACATACACAGTAAAAATTAATCCAATTTTAAGTTTTTTATATTGGCATATGGAGTATCATTTAGAACACCATATGTTTCCAACTGTACCCTCTTATAATCTACATAAACTCCACAATATTATAAAGGAACAACTTCCTAAACCTTTCCCAAATTTATTTTCTTTTTACAAACAAGTTTTACCAACTGTTATTAAGCAAGCTACGAATCCACAAGAATATTATAAGATCGAGATTCCTAAATAATTATTTAGTTATTTTGGTAATTCAACTTCTAAAACGTAGTTAGGATTTTTAGATTGTTTTATAAGAGCAGGTATTATTTCTTTATATGCATCTAATAAGCCATTTTTTGGTTTTGGCATTTGGTCTTGAATGACATTGTGTAATTTTTTAAGATTGTAAGACGGTACCATAGGAAACATATGGTGTTCTAAATGATACTCCATATGCCAATATAAAAAACTAAAAAAAGGATTTAACTTAACAGTTCTAACACATAATCTATGATCCTTTACATCATTGGCTAGACCTGCATGTTGAATAAAATCAAATATATTTCTTAGTGTTGTTCCATAAACAAAAGGTAAAAGTAAATATAAAGTAGGTAGCCAACTATTTACATATAAAGAAAATGCAATTATTAATATCCATACTAATATATGAAATCTAGCATAGAACCTGCATTTTGGTATTTCATTTTCGGGAATACAATCTTTCATAACTGGAGTGGTAATTCCGATAGCATGTTTTATAGTTTCCCAATGAAAAGATAAAAACCCTTTAAAAATTAATATTAGATTTCCTCCTGGTAAATGCATTAAAAATACAAATATTAAATCTGTAGGTTTTGTTACTTGAATCTCATAATCATACGGACCTTTTGTATGTAAAGTATAACTATGATGATGAAAATGGCTCCATCTCCATCTAATTGGTTCAAAATTATACATAAAGGCTCCGATATGGTAAAAAAATTCGTTCAACCAACGGGTTTTAAAAGCTGTTCTGTGACCACATTCATGCCAAATAGGATTACAACCCATAAAAATATTACCATAAACTAAAAATGCTGGGATAGACCACCATGTCCCCCAAGAAAGATATGCTAGATATCCTGATATAACTAAACAAAAAAGCCATAAAGAAACATGTTTGATTCCTTGCCAATCTGATCTTTTTGTTAATTCTTTATAAATTTTTCTATCAATTTTGCATTTATACCAATTATCTAAATTTACTTGCATATTCCTATTTTCTTTTTTCTAAATTATTTAAAAAAATATCTAGTTCATTATCTTCGATTTCAAGAGTATGTTTTTTTTCTGGAAAGACTCCGTTATTAACATCGTCATAAAATTCTTGAAATGCACTTTCTCTTTCTTTTTGTAATCTTTCAAATTCTTTATTAAAATTTCTATATTTTTTTGCATGTCTTGGAATCTTTCCATTTGTAGTGCCCAAAATATCACATCCAAACAAAAATTCAGCATCACACCCTGGTCCACTTCCCATAGATACTACTAGGGGTTCAACTTTTTTTGTTATTGCTTCAGCAACTTTATATGGAACGCACTCCATTTCAATTGCCACTCCCCCTGCATCTTGAATTTGCAAACATTGATCATAAACAATCATAGCTTCACGAGCATTCTTACCTACTGCTTTAAAACCACCTGTCCACGTTCTTCTGCTGGGCACTAAACCAACATGACCTAAGCCCGGTATCCCTTGCTTAAATAAACCCCTAATCAATTCAAAATTATTGTGACAATAAAACATATCAACTCCATGTTCTAATGCTTTAAAAGCTAACCTAGTGGCTTCAATTAAACCAGAATAAAGTGTATCAGCGGCTCCCCAGTGCATAAACGCATATGGGGCAGCCTGTCTTATTTTAATAATTTCTTCAAACTCTGGATGATTATCAGGATTTACATATAATCCAGGTGATCCAGTAGCCAATAGCTCAAATCCAACCTTGTTAGCGGCAAGGGCTTCCTGCTCATTTTTTACCAAAATGCTTACTAATTTTTTTTTACCTTTTAAATCCCGTAAATCTTTAACTGTTAATTTTTTTTTCATAATAAATATTTAGTTTTTAAATTAAAATTTTCTATTCAGAATAAATTACTAAAATTATATTCCTAATAAATCATCTGTCAATCGCGGTGTGGAATAATATTGACTATTAGTTCCATCTACAGCCTGATCAAAATCAATAATACTGCCTGTCATTAAACCAGATTCTTTAGATGTAAGATAGGCTATTGCTTTTGCTACTTCATCTACTTTAATAAGTCTTCCAAAAGGCATATTTTTTTCAGCATCTTTTAACCAATTATCATTAGCCTGATGAAATTTTTTTTGAATTTTTGTTTCTCCTGGAGTATCAGTCCAGCCAATATTAATTGCATTTACCCTAATCCTATCCCTATACAAAGAATTAGCAATATTCTTCGTAAGAATTACTAAAGCTCCTTTAGAAGCTGAGTAAGGACAATGCATTGGTAAACCGCCATGGGCTTGCATACTACTTATAGATACAATTGATCCTTCTACTTTTTCTCTTCTCATTAATTTCACTGAACTTTGAATTAGAAAAAAAGGGGCTCTTAAATTTATATTAATCATTTTATCAAAATGTTCTGGAGTTGTACTTAATATTGTCCCTCTTTCGGTAAAACCCGCACAATTTACTAAAATATCTATTTTGCCGAATTTATTATCAGCATAATCAATAATTGATTTACATTCGTCTACTTTAGAAAGCTCTGCTTTAATAAAAAAACAATCTGAACCTTTGGCTTTAATATCTTTGCAAATTTTCTCTGCTTTTTTCTCATTGCGTCCAGTAATTATTATTCCAGCCATACCTCTTTCTGCATATAATCTCGCAGCTGCCTCTCCTAATCCCTGAGTGCCTCCAGTAATAACAGCAACTTTATTTTTGAATTGATCTGACTCAGTCATTATTAGTTTAAATTAAAACTACTTTTCCTGTTTCAATCGATTTATTTGCTGCATCAGCAAGAATTAATGCCTGTCTTCCATCCTCAAAATCTACTTTTGAACTTTTACCTTGAGAAATTGATGTTATAAAATCCTTTAATTCGTCTTTATAAGCTTGCCCATATCTGTCTATAAAAAAATTAAGAATAGGATCTTTTGAATTAGTATAATCTTTAAAAAATTTTTTAACTGATGTTGCTGTTTGGTTATCTGACAATACCATTCCTTTGTTGCCAAATATTTCTAATCGTTGATCGTATCCATAAATCGATCTTCTTGAATTATTTATATTAATTAAAACTCCTTTTTTACTTTTCATTAAAACCATAGCAGTATCAAAATCATTGAGATTTTTACAGTTTTCATCAAACAAAACACTACCTCTTGCAAATACTTCTGTTATAGGATCGTCTCCCAAGACAAACCTTGATAAATCAAAATCATGTATCATCATATCTCTAAATATCCCTCCAGAAACTTTGATATAATCTGCAGTAGGAGGTGCAGGGTCTCTACTCGAAATAATTATTTTTTCTAGATCTCCAATTTCACCTTTAATCAAAGATTGTTTAGTAGCAGCAAAACTAGAATCATAACGTCTATTAAAACCAATTTGAATAATTTTTTTTGAATCTTTAATTTCTTCTCTACATTTTTCTACCTTATCAATTGATAGGTCTATAGGTTTTTCGCAAAAAATATGTTTGTTTGCTTTAGAAGATTTAATAATTAAATCTACATGTGTATCTGTAGAAGAAGCAATGAGAACAGCGTCAACTTCGTTGTTTGCTAAAGCTTCATCAGGTGAAGAAATAATTTTTGAGTTATGTTTATTTGCTATATTTGAAGCTGATTCTTTATTTACATCATATACACAATACAAATCTGCTTCATCAGAGTCAGAAATATTTTCTGCATGCAAAGCCCCTATTCTTCCTGCACCAAACAAAGCAAACTTAATCATAATTAACAAAAACCCTATTTATATAGATTATATTAGTCAATATTGAATTTTTTTTATAAAGTGCTCTTGACTAAATAATCCTTTGTTTTTATCTATATAGTGTGAATAAAAGTACAATGAATTTAAAAAAATTAGAATCAATAGAAAAAATTAACCTTTCAAATTCTGATTGGTGGCAGCCAAAAATTGAAAGGGATCAATTAAAAAAACTTATGAAAAGAAGCAATCTTAAGGCTTGGATACATACAAGTATTTATTTTTTAGCATTAATTATAAGTGGTTATTTTGCATATCTTTCTTGGGGAACCTGGTGGTCAATTTTAGCTTTTTTTGTTTATGGAACAATTTATGCAAATAGTAATTCAAGATGGCATGAATATGGGCATAGAACTGTATTTAGAACAAGATGGTTAAACGATTTTTTTTATGAGATAGGCTCTTTCCTAGCTTTTTTTGAACCTGTATCTTGGAGATGGAGTCACACAAATCATCATAGTAAGACTAGACACCTAGGTCTAGATCTGGAAATTGCTGATCCAAGACCAGTAAACTTATGGATTGTTTTTTTTACTGAATTTTTTGGATACAATCGTATTAAAGCCGAGTTAATTAAAATAATTAGACATTCATTTAGGATTTTTAAACCAGCTAATACATTTGGTAATGAGGCACCATTATCAGTAGTAGATTTAGTGCCAAAAAGTCAAATAAGTAGAATGGTTTGGACAAGTAGAATATATTTATTGATTATTGCTATAACTATAGCTTCATGTTTTTATTTTAAGACCTTTATGCCTCTCTTTTTTATAATTACTCCTCAAATTTATGGCGGACCTATTTTATGGATATTAGCATTTCCTCAACATGCTGGATTAAAATTTGACAGTGTTGATCATAGAGAAACTACTAGAACTGTATATTTAGGGCCTATCCTTGGATATTTTTTGTATTCTAATATGCAATATCATATTGAGCACCATGCCTTACCTCAAGTTCCATTTTATAACCTACCCAAATTGCATGATCTAATTAAAGATCAATTACCAAAATCCAATAATGGTCTTATTGATGCTTACAAAGAAATTATCCCAGCTATAATAAAGCAATCAAAAGATCCTTTATATAATATAGAAAAAGTTTTACCTATCTAGTTTTTTTGTAGTATTCAAAATTGCTATTGTTCCAGAAATTATAATTATAAGAATACCTAAAACAGAGATATAATTTATTTTTTCATTAAAGAAAATCACTCCAAATATAGTTGCCCAAATTATTTGAGTAAAGAAAAAAGGACTAATTATACTTATAAATTCTTTTGCTATGTAAAAAGCAGCTGTCCAAAATAAAATAGATAAAATCAAAAACACTCCACCCAATAAGAATAGTATCAGCTCAAATCCAAGTGGAAAAATTGGATCAAAAAATAAAAATACAAAAGAAAATAAAACTAAAAAAATTATATGGTAAAATGTAAATCCTAAAGATGAAGCTGAATTTGAATATTTTCCAACTAGAATAAAAATAAAAGAATTATAAACAGCAATATAAAAAGGCAATAAAATAGAAAGAGTAATCACATTAGTATCTGGTCTGAGAACTAATAATACTCCAAAAAAACCAAAAAAAACAGCAATCCAAGTTATAAAATTAAGTTTTTCTTTCAAAATTATATACGAAAAAATTACTGAAAAAAAAGGTGTGGTCATTAAAATTGTTGTAAATAAACTTATAGGAATATTTTTAAGAGCATAAAAACACATTATTGGAATTGGTATAAATGTAATTCCTCTTGTAATTGGTATTAAATAGTCTTCTTTTTTTTTTAAAACTATATTTTTTTTAATTCCACCAAAAAATAATATTATACAAAATAAAAAAATCAATGCAGAAATTCCACCTATGGAATAAAAATGGTACCATTTTAAGGAATTCAAACTTAAATATTTTGTAATAGTATCAAATGAGGTACCACATATAGTATTTAAACAAACTAAAAATATTCCCAACAAAATGGTTTTCATTCCATTTATTTCCTTAAAGTTTTATTTAAAACAAATAATTAATAAATTTTCTCAAAAAGAAATAATAAAGGAAATTTAAACTATTTATCCCAACGTTTTAACCATGCACCTTCCATTGTGGAGTCAAATGCATCTTTTTTTTCAGTTCTAACATCTCTAAATTTAGTATGTTGTTCCTCATAACCTTTAAACCAAGAGTCCCAATCCGCAATATAGTTTGGATCATCAGATTTCCTCATAATAATTGGATCTACTAAACCTGTATGAAAGCCAGCTTCATCATTTGGGTTTTGGAATCTTAAATCAACACTCCATCTTACATCATCTGAATAATTTTCTAGAGATCTGTGAGGAACTAATTGATGAAGGAAAAGAACGGATCCTGCTTTCATTTCGCAAGTTACAATTTTTTCTTGAGGAATATCTTTATCTTCAATGTACAAATACCAAGAATCTTTTACCCCTGCTTTTTTTTCTAATTTATGCTCTAAAACATTAGCTGGATCATGACCACCTTTAACAACTTGCATACACCCGTTGTTTTTATTAACATCTAAAAAAGGTATCCAGGCTGCGGGTTGAGTAGTTTTTTCAGCACCTTCTTCCAAGTATGCAGAGTCTTGATGCCAAGGAACTGTCATTCTTACAGTTTGTGGTGTTTTAGATCTTATATTCCAAACCGGATGACCAGCAATATCTTTGCCGACCCATTTTTCTACCATGTTAAGTAATTTGTCAGAAGCCCATAATTTAGCCAGCTCTGGTTTTAATTCTCCTCTATGATGAATTAAAACTGAAGAACCAGGAAAATCTTTTTCCAAAGCCGCTAATCTCTTAAAAACATCTTTGTTATCATGTTTGTTAGTAATTTTTTCTGCTTGAAAAGCTTTTTCAGCAAAATCATTAACTATTTCAGAAAATTCATTTAAAACTGGTTTTAATTCTTCTTGAGAAAAAACATTCTCAACTATGGTGTATCCTTCTTCATTGTACTGTTTTATTTGATCATTTGTAATCATAAATTTAATTCTATTACTCAAAAATAAAATTTCAAGTAGTTTTTTGATAAATTAAAATAAATTTGTTAAATAATTTAATTAGAGTTTTTAATTAAATTAAGATAAAAATATATTTCTGATGATTAAAGATAGTGAATATGGATCTAGAGATAAAAGAGGTTTTTGGAAACCTTTTGCAAAAATATTACCAATGCCTAGGTATATAATTCCTCCTAGGCCAATAAAATTTTTAAAATGGATATTTGGTTGGAATGGATACATATTTCCTATGCAATTTTTATGGGCACTTATGGCAGTCATCACTTGGTTCTACCTTACTCCCCCCTTAGACACAATGAAGCAATTTGAAATTGAGTGGATGATTTTTATTTTTTTAAGGAATGCTTTAATTGTTTTTTTGTATGCAGGCTTCTTCCATCTTTACTTTTATACATTTAAAAAACAACAAAACAATTTTAAATATAATCCAAAATTTCTCGAAAAAAATTCCAAATTTTTATTTGGAGATCAAGTGAAAGATAACTTTTTTTGGGTTTTTGTTAGCGCTGTTCCTATTTGGACAATTTACGAAATTATAACTTATTGGATTTTTGCAAATGAGCTAATTTATTATATAGATTGGGAAATATATCCAATATATCTTTCAATATTGTTTTTTTTAGTTCCAGTATTAAGAGATATACATTTCTATATAACGCATAGAATTTTACATCTAAAATTTATGTATCGTATAGCTCATAAGGTTCATCATAATAATGTTAATCCAGGTCCTTGGTCAGGACTTGCAATGCATCCAATAGAACATTTATTATATTTTTCAGGAATATTGATACACTGGATTATTCCCTCTCATCCATTAATTGCAATGTGGCATATATTTCATGCAGGTATTGCTCCGCATGCGGGACACAGTGGTTTTGATAAAATAATTTTTAAAAATAAAATAGCTATTCATACAGGTACATATTTTCATTATTTGCATCATAAATATTTTGAATGTAATTATAGTGGTGATGCAACTAATATATTAGATAAAATTTTTGGAACATTCCATGATGGCTCTGAAAAATCAAATGAAATTATGTTAAAAAGACTAAAAAAAGTCCATAAATAAAGATAATATTAACCTTAAAAAAATATCTATGAAAGAAAAAATTATAATAATTGGTGGGGGACAAGCAGCTGCAAATGCAATAAATGCCATAAGAAATGCTGATAATGAAGTAAGTTTATCTTTAATTTCAAGTGAAAATTATCTCCCATATGAGCGACCTCCACTTTCTAAAGAATACATAAGCGGTGAAAAAAATTTTGAAGATTTTGTATTCTTTAATCAAAAATTTTATAAAGAAAATAATATAGAATTAAAACTTCAATCTATAGTTGAACAAATAAATTTTAATGATTCAAAATTAAAAATTTTTAACAAACAAGATGTTTATTATGACAAACTATTAATTTGTACAGGTAGTAGAAATAGATTATTAAAAATTCAAGGCTTGGAATCAAGTGATATTTTTCAATTAAGAGACATAGTTGATGGCAAAAAAATATTAGAAAAAGCAAAAAAAATAAAACATATTTCTATAATTGGAGGCGGTTTTATTGGTTTAGAAATTGCTTCTTCTTTATCAAAATTTAATAAGAAGATTGTAGTTATAGAAAATGCAAAACAATTAATGGGAAGATCAATCCCATTAGAAATTGCAGAATTAATGTTAAATAAACATAAGGAAAATGGAATTGATATATATCTAAAAAACAATGTTAATTTTGCAGAAAAATTTAATGATAAATATTTATTAAAATTAAATGATCATCAAAAAATTGAAACTGAAATGATTATTGCAGGTATAGGAGTAGAGCCAGAAATTGAATTGTTAAAAAAGACAAATATCGAATTAAATAATGGAATTATTACTGATCAATTTTGTCAAACCTCAATAACCAATGTGTTTGCAGCCGGGGATGTATGTAATTTTTATCATCCTTTTTACAAGAAATATATCCGTTTAGAGTCTTGGAAACATGCGCAAGATCATGGCATAATAGCAGGTCTAAATATGATAGGTGAAAAAAAAATATATGATCAAATACCTTGGATGTGGTCAAATCAATACGATTTGAATATTCAATTAGCTGGCATAACGGATGACTATGATAATGTATTAAAAAGAGGTAGCAATATCGATGACGGGATTATATTTTTTTATTTAAAAGAAAATAAGATAAAAGGTGTTTGTGGGATAGGAAAATTTGGAAAAATTAGTAAAGATATAAAACTAGCTAGTATACTATCCAAAAAAGAAAAAGAAATTGATATTGAAAAATTATCTGATAAAAATCAAAAACTTCAAAAATTATAATTCTTTGTTTATTTAATTTTAATTTTACTTTATAATTAAAGAATGCCTGAAAAAAATTGGATTTTTGTCTGTAATGCAGATGAAATAGATGAGGAAGATTTAAAAAGATTTGATCATAATGAAAAAACGTTTTGTATTTATAGATTAAAAGATGGTTTTTTTGCTACTGATGGAATTTGTACTCATGAAGCGGTTCATTTAGAAGATGGTTTAGTTATGGATAATGAAATAGAATGTCCAATGCATCAAGGAATATTTGATATTAAAACCGGCAAAGCTAAAAGTCCTCCTGCTTGTGAAGATTTAAAAACTTATCCAGTTAAAAATGAAGAAAACAAAATATTTATACAATTATAAGAATTTTTTAAATTTTATCTGCTAACTTAATAAATTTTTCAAATTCATTATTATCTATACCAACAGTAATTTTAGGGTCATCGAAATTTGCATTAACTGTATCTTCATGAAATTCTTTAAAAGCACTTACTCTCTCAGCTTGGATTTTAGCATACTCTTTTTTAAAATCTCTATAGATCCTAGCATGCCGAGGAATGTGACCGGGGGTATAGCCAAGTATATCATTAGCAAATAAGTATTGACCATCACATCCTGAGCCACTACCCATGGATAAAGTCATAATTTCAACTTTTTTTGTTATAATAGCAGCTACTTTCGGAGGTACTACTTCAAGCTCTACACCGATTGCACCGGCCTCTTGTAATTCTATAGTATGTTTTAAAACTCCAACTGCTTCATCAGCTGTTTTTCCAATTGCTCTAAAACCTCCTATCCAAGTTGCCTTACCCGGAACTAGACCTACATGACTATTGATTGGAATATTCTCATCTCTTAAAGCTCTAATAATTTTATAACTCCAATTACCACCATAAATAACATCTGCTCCGATCTCCAAATACTTATGAGAGACCTTCATAGCATCATATTCTGATGCAATATTTGTAGCAGTACCAGATTGCATAAAACATGAGGGGGCTGCTTCCCTAATTCTTTTTAGTTCATCAAAACTATTATAAATACCGTATTGAGGTGCATCATGTGATGTACAAATCATATCTATTCCTGCCTCTTCTGCGGCTTGTGCTTCTTCTACATTATGAACAAACAAAACACTTAATTGTCGTTTTCCTTTACATTTCAAATAATCGTAAACAGTGAGTTTTTTTCTAGTCATGAACAATCATTCTAGTTAGATCTTCAATAGAAGTATCTTTTTTTTGAACATCTGCAATCTTCTCGCCTCTAGCAAAAACAACTAATCTGTCACTAACTGGATATACATGATGAAGATTATGAGTGATAAAAATACATGTTGTGCCTTCGGCTTTGAGCTTTTCAATCCATCGTAAAACTTTTTCCGTTTCTTTTACTGATAAATGATTAGTCGGTTCATCCATTATTAAAACTTTTGTTCTAAAATAAAGTGCGCGAGCAATAACAACTCCTTGTCTTTCTCCGCCCGATAAATTTTCAACTAATTCATTTCCAGATCTTAAATCTAATTCAACTCTTTTTATTGCATCTAGAGATTCTTTAGCCATTTTTTCTCTGTTAAGCAAACCAAATGATCCAATACTAAAAGTTGTTGGCTCTCGACCTACAAATAAATTTCTAGCAATACTTAAAGTTGGAGCTAAAGCACTGTCTTGATAAATGGTCTCTATACCTAGCTTCATGGAATCTTTAGCATTTGTAATATTTACATGATTACCATTAAAATAAATCTTTCCACTATCAGCCTGATGAACACCAGATAAAATTTTTATAAATGTAGATTTTCCTGCGCCATTATCTCCAACCAATCCGACAGCTTCACCTTTTTTAATATCAATTGAAACATCTTTAAGGGCTTGTATGCTGCCATACCATTTATTTAATCCTTCACACTTAATGATAGACTCAGTCATAGTTATCGTCATTCCCTCATTTTATTTGCAATACGTCTTAAATTTGTATTAGAAACAACAGCAAAAATTAATAAAGTTCCAACAGCAAATCTAAACCAGTTAACATCAAGTCTTGCCATCACTAGGCCGTTGTCTAAAAACTTAAGTAAAAATGCTCCAACACAGGCACCAAATACTGTTCCTATGCCTCCAAATAATGAAGCACCTCCAATAACTGAAGCAGCGATAGCTTGCAGTTCATATCCGACACCAACAGAAGGAAAGGCGGCTCTTGTTCGCAAAACCATAAAAATTCCTGCTAAACCAGCAAGAAATGAACAAAGAATAAAATTACGAATTTTTACATTATTTGTATTAACGCCCATTGCTTTTGCAGCTGCCTGATTGGCACCAGTTGAATAACTCCAGTTTCCATAATTTGATCTATGTAAATAAAAAATCAAAAGGACTGTTATTAGTATAAACCAAAGAAATGACATTCTAAAAATTGTTCCAGGTATAGGATTAGCAAATATCGCTCTTAACCAATACATCTCTTCCATTGGAAAAGTTGGGAAATCAGCTTTAACAATTACAATAGCAATACTTCGTACCATAAACATTGTTCCAAGTGTGGCTATGAAAGAAGGTATCCCAAATCTTATAGTGATAGTTGCGTTTATAAATCCAATAATTAGACACATTAATAAAGCTATTGTAAAAGCCAAGTGGGCATTTACACCTTCATTTGTTAGAACTACCATTACAACACCACTTAAAGCAAATACAGAACCAACAGATAAATCAAATTCTCCAGAAACCATTAATATGGTTGCACCCATTGCTATTAAAGCAATTTCAGGTGAAATTGTTAATAAAACTCTAAGATTTCTAAAATTTAAAAAATTTTCATTAATGCCATAAAAAGTTATAGCAATAATAATAAAAATTGTGAGAGCAGCAAACTCGGGTCTTGCTGCTATATATTTAAAAGATTTTCTTATGTTCATAGATATTGTTTTTAATTATTAAGTTTTTTTCCTTAGGGGCAATAAATTATTGCCCCAGAAGAATTAAAATTAATTATGTGTTTATCTAACGCCTGCTTTTGAATATTCTTCTAAAGCAGCCATGTCTTCTTTGTGAAGCATTAGAGCTCCAGTGTTAACACTCCAGTCACCAAGACCATACTTATCTCTTAAAAAGAATTGAACTACAGGTAAATATCCCTGAAGGTATGGTTGTTGGT
>MDSW01050416.1_pt1 | contig 14062 bp, 14 predicted proteins | sample 811171 | NCBI WGS metagenome assembly MDSW01 (sample SAMN05326641, study PRJNA326480) | marine metagenome | isolation source: seawater | place: Atlantic Ocean: North West | collected 2012 | reverse complement strand
TTTTGACGAAATGATCACTGGGTTAAGGCTAAATGGAAAAAGCGTGCAAGAGAATTTAAATCTCAAGCCTTCGATTTCTACTTTTGGAAAGTGCTTAGGAGGTGGCTTACCTATTGGAATAATTGGCATTAAAAAGAGTATAGAAAAAAAAATTAAGAACAAAAACAAGAAAATTTTTTTTGGTGGTACTTTCTCAGGTAATTCTATTAATACATTTGTTGCTGACGAGGTTGTAAAATTTATATTAAAAAGAAAGAGATTTATATTTAAAGATTTAGAAAATAAATCAAAATATTTTCAAGAGTCATTGAATAATTTTTTTATAAAAAATAATTTTGATGCAAAATGCTTACGAGTAGCATCTATGATAAGAATAGTTTTTACTAAAAAAGAAACAGTTAATAGAACTCAAAGAGATTTTTTAGAAAGAAAGAATATTAAAAAAATCAAATTATTTAGAAAATTTCTTTTTGATAAAAACGTATTTTATCCAACTAGCGGTATAATTTTTTTTTCTAATAAACTTACGTTTAAAGAAATTGATTTTGTAATTAAAAATATCAAATTAGCTTTTTATAAAATTTTCTGAAATAAAATTTTCTTCTAAAATTTCAATATTTGTCTTGTGATCATTCCTAGATGAATGGTAAAGTTTAATATAATTTTCATAAGAACTTTTGTTGAATTTTAATAAATCAGTTATTTCATTTTTTGAAAAATTTTTATCCATATTAACTGGATTTTGTCCTAGAGCTTTTGCAAATTGCTTTTGATTTTTTATAAAATTATTATTTAAATTAAGTAATTCATTATTAAAAACAAATATTGAAGGCTTTTTATGTATTGCAGCAAAAGAAAATCCAGTGCTATCTCTTGCAATTATTAATTCTGTTTTTTTTGAGACTACAGGCAATTTTTCTCTCAATATCTCTCTACCGTTGTAGAGTTGAGAAAATTTTTCTAGATGTTTAATTTTTGGGTGAGGAACAATGAATATTTTTATTTTTAAAGCTTGTTCAATTTGATTAAAAAAATGATTTAGGGAATTTAGCCATTTTTTTGCACTGCCCCTGTAGTTAGACTCATCACCAAGTATATATGCATCTCCAATATTATGAATTGGTGTTACCGACTCTAAAAATAAACCATATTTTTTTGTATCTTTTGAATTAAAATTAATATTTTTTGTTTTAATATACATATTATAGTCTCTGCTGTGCCCGTTTAATATTTTTACACCTTTTTTTTTCTCATATTCATTGGAAATTGACCCACACTTCAAATAAAAATTAGGTTTTATCTCTAAAACTTTATTTAATAATGAAAAAAATCGATTTTTTAAAAAGAATAATATTTTTTTTTGATTGAATAAGATATTTCTTATCAACCACTTTATTTTATAAATTGTATTATCTGTAACATATGTGGGATGATCTAAGTTAGAGGGCTCAATAGTGGTAAATTTATTTTTAAACAAGAAATAATTTATTTTAAAACTTTCAAAATTCGAAACCCTAATTGTGTTGTATATGAATAAATTATTTTTGTAATTTTTTTTTTTGTCTATTATTTCTTTTTTCCAATTTTCAAAATTTGAAAATATTTTTGTTTTATGGTCATTTAATCTATCTGCAGTAAAAACTTTTGAAAATCCAGGATTTATAAAATCTACTAGTTCATGAAATTCAAACTCCATATTATTAGATTTTTCAATGATATCTGCATCGAATCTTTCATAATCAAATTTTCTAACTTTAATCCCTAATAAAAATATAATTAATTTTTTTTTCATTAAATTTTTTATTTTGTCTTAATTTTTTTTCTTAATCTTGTACTAGATATTTTCTTAGTTCTTGGGAATATTTTTAAATATTTTGAGGATATTATATTTTTATTATCATTTCCGTGTACTAAAAGTTTACATCTCTCTTTTTTTAAAATTTTTTCATTAATATAAAAGCCGGTCTTAACAACTTTTGAAACGTATTTTATTGACTCCAAAATTTCTTTTCTTTGTGAAAAATTTAAGGGTGGTTTAAATTTTTTATTTTTGATAATTTCTTCATCACTAGTTAATGCAACAACTACTCTGCCTAATTTCGATGCCTTTCTAAGCAATCTAATGTGGCCATGATGTAAAATAGAGCAAGTCATATCAACCATTACTCTATTTTTTTTGTTTTTAAGCATTATTTTTAAAAAATTTTACCATTTTTAAATCCAATGCACTATCTATATCAATTGATCTTTCATAAGGCATTTTATAAAGAGATGTTTTTTTTTTTAAAAAAGGAGATTCGGAAAATAATGATTTTCTTTTCCAAATGTATATTGCTGCGTTCATCTCATAAACTACAGGGGCCATCTGCCTAGAAGTAATTTTTTTTTTACTTTTTTTTAATTTTTTAAGTTTACCGTTTTTTAATTCTAAAATATTGAAGTAAGGGTTCTTTCTAGGGCTTGTTACAGTTAAAAGATTGTCAGAGTTTTTCTTTTTAAAAATATTATATGCATTTTTAATATCGCTAATTAATCTTAATGGACAAGTAACATCAAGGTCAACTATTACATCAAATTTGAAATTTTTTTTCTTCTCAATTTTCAATACTGCATCTCGAATTGCTAAAATTTTTCCGACAGTATCGTTTGACAATTTTTTTTCTCTTTTTATCAAGTTTAAAAATTTGTATTTTTTTGCCTCAAATAAGATTTTATTAGAGTCTGAAGAAAGGACTATTTCATCAAATAAATTTGATTTTATAGCCTGTTTAATAGAAATTCTAGTTAGACTATTTCCATTTAGCTTAATTAAATTTTTATTTTTTAATCCTTTTGAGCCTCCTCTAGCACATATGGTACATATTACTCTCATTTTTTTATATATTTTAATCCCTGTGAATAAGAACATAAATTTTGAAACCTTTTATTAATAACTGCCTCATGCATTTTTATATAAGAAAAGTTTCTATTTAAATTTTTAAAACTTTTTTTAAATGTTTTTCCATTTAAATATTTTATAAATATATTGTTATTTATAAAGTCTGCATGAATAGTTTTTTTTTCAAAATCTAAAATATGATATCTATGTGGGATTTTTGAGTAATAATTAAGACTTATATTAACTGCACTTTTTTTTGAATTTTTAAGCTGGCCAAGAAGAATGTACGTATCATCACTTGAAATTTTAAGATTAGATTTTTTTTCTAAAATCGAGAATTTTGTATTCATGTCTCCAAATAACCAACTTATATTATCAACTTCATGGGATAAATCATTATTTACACCACCACCGCTTTTCTTTGATGCGCTACTAGATTTTGAATAGTGAATATTTTTTCTCCAATCAGGTAAGTAAGATCCACAAAAGACATGTGCTGATAATAAATTATCATCACGATCATTTTTAATTTTTCGTTTCATAAACTGAAGTATTGGTTTAAATCTCATGTTAAAACCAACGAAAACTTTATTTCTTAATTTTATTTTTTTCCTACTTTTATGAAACAAAGGTTTTTCAACTAAGATGATTTTATTTTTTAAAATGGAGTTGACTTTTTTAAGATTAGAAAAATGATTGGAAGTTTCAGTTGAAATGATTATGTAATCTGGATTATAATTTAATAGACTGGATTTATTAAAATCTATTTTTTTGATAAATTCTAATTTTCGTTTTGAAATTACCTTTATATCTTTAATCTTTTTAATTTTTTTCAAAATTCTGTAATGCCTATATCCGATAGATCCTAGTCCTATAATTAATACTTTTATCATTTTTTACAAATAATTATCCATTCATGAATAATTTTTTTTCTGTTATTTACTGATCTTATAATTTCATCAATTTTAGATATCTTAAAAAATTTGTAGATTCTTTTTATATCTAAAATATCCATAAAACGAATAATTTTGTAATCTTTTTTAAAAACATTTTTTCCTTTATTGAGAAAGGTACTTTTTTCTCTCATATATTTTTTATTATAGTCAATGTGTGAACATTTTTTTCCAAAGCTTTTACTAAATAGAAAACCTTGTGGCTTCAAAATTCTGTATATCTCCTCTAGAATAATTTTTGTATTTTGTTCTGAATTAGAGTAAAGACACTCAATGTCGATTATGAAATCAAAAAAATTGTCTTTATAAGGTAATGATATAATATCTCCGACTTTAAGTTTTGCTTTAGCTTTTTTAGACTTGATTAATTTTTTTGCTTTTTTAATAGCTGTTTTGCTTCCATCAATTCCATAAACTTTCATGCCTTGATCATGTAAAAACCATAAATTTGCGCCAACACCGCAACCTACCTCTAAAATTTTCTTACCTTTAGTTTTAGGGCTAGATTTGATAAATCTCACAAGCTCCTCGGCCGGGTAAGTGCCCCATTCTCTTTTTTTAAATATTTTTTCCCAACCGTAATCCCAGCTCATAATTTTACTCAATTCTATAAGGAATATGCATATCCTTAAAAATATTGTTCTCTATCATATTGAATTTTCTTGATACCTGATCATGTAGATCTTTATTTATCACTACTTTTCCGATGAAATAATCATCACAATTTTCTGAAAACCCTTTTTTAAAAGAGAACAAACTGTCGTCCTCTTTAGAAGTATTCCCTCCACCAAAATTGATTATGTTTGAAGTTTCGGCAAATTTTTCAAAGAGAAAATTTCTCATTCCAAAAGGTGCCGAAAATTTTCTTCCTAATTTGCTCGAACAAGATAAATGGACATGAATTTTATTTTTAAACTTTAAATATATTAGGCCTGATAAATAGTTATTATTTTTTGGTTCTAGGACAGAAATTAGGCCTAAGTTCTCTTTAAAGTATTTTTTAAGATTATTAAAATAATTTAAATCATATCTGAGACTTTTAAGCGAAGATTTTTCCTCCATTGATTGCATATAAAGTTTTGAAAATTGCTTGATATAATCTTCATTTACAATTTCAATTAATGCAAGATCACTTTTTTTAAAGTTTTTTAGATTTTTTTTAACATTTTTATTGTATTTTGAGTAAAAAAAATCATAGTTTTGATCAAGTTTAGAAAATATTATTTTTTTAGCTTTTTCAATATTAATAAAATTAGCATTTTCTGCAATAACATGGTTTTTCAAAAAGGGATTGAATCTTATAAATCCTGAAATAATATTTTGGTTAACACAATTTTCATGAAACTTTTTCCAACTTTCATTTAAAAAAAATTTTTCGGTTGAATTCGAAACTGGGCCAGAATAACCATGTAAAGTCTCAAAAAAGAATATATCATTACTATCTTTTACTCTTTTAACTATTATAGGAAGATAAAATATTTTATTTTTGTTTATATTAATAAAAAAAAGTAACTTTTCATCATATTTAATATGAATAAAGTTAAATTGCGATAATTGATAAATATCTATCAAATTTTCATTCATCAAATTGTTTGCTGTATTTTCTATAATTTTATCATTATAAACATGAAAATTATTTTTTGACATATTTCCAGATTATTGGTTGATCTTCTTTCAAATTTTTTACTATTTTTTTCCCTATTAAAAGTTGAATATCATCGGGCTCTATTTCAATAAATGGTCTTTTTGCAATTAACATATTCTTTTTTAAAACTGTGCCTTTTGGTAAATTTTTTTTTGATACTATTCCTCTTCTAATATTTGGTAAATTTTTCAATTCTACTTTAGTCGGTCTTTTTTTATATTCTCCTAGTATCTTTTCAGACTGTCTTATTTTCTTTACAAAATCTTTAAAATTTTTTGGATTTAAAGAAGATTTGTGATCAGGTCCACTCATATTATTATTTAATGTAATATGTTTTTCAATTACTTTTGCGCCAAGAGCCACCGACATTATAGCTGCAGTATTTCCAAGTGAATGATCGGAGAAGCCAATATCTAAACCAAGCTTATCTTTTAAAAATTTTATTGATAAAATATTAAGATCTGATGAGATGGCCGGGTATTGAGAAGTGCAATGTAAAATAGTAATTTTTTTATGAATCTTTTTCACGACATTCACTGCTTTTTTAACCTCATCAAAATCACCCATCCCAGTAGATAATAAAATTGGTTTTTTGTATTTAGCCGCCTCTTTTATAAATTCAGAATGATTTAATTCAGTTGAACCTATCTTAATATATTTAATTTTTAGAGTTTTACATGCAAATTTCAAACTCTGATATCCGTCTGGAGTCGTTAAAAATAAAATTTTTTTTCTCTTAGCGTAATTTTTAATTTTAATAAAATCTTTATAGTCTAATCTTAATTTCTCACTAAGATCATATCTTGAAATTTTAGAGTTTTTTAAATTTTTTTTAATGTAGTCAACTTTATCGGTAAATTTACCAGTCAATTCACCTTGTAACCATGTTTGAAATTTTACTGCATCAGCACCTGAAGATTTTGCTGCATCAACTAATTTATAAGCAAGTTTTAAATTTCCATTATGATTAACTCCTGCTTCCGCTATAATTAAAACTTTATTTTTTTTCATTTAAGTCCTACCATTAGGTTACAAACTTTATCAATACGAGATTTGTCAATTCTTTGATCTATTATAAAACTTATTTCTAAATTATATAAATTGCTTTTAATATTATATCTTTTAAGTAAATTTCTATTTGTTTTCCAATGAATGGGGAAATAAAATTTCTCTTTGTGCAGTTTTTTTATAAAAAGATCCCTTAAAGTTTTATTTTTAAAGAATACAGGAAAAAAATTTGGACAAAAATTATTTGTATCCACAATTTTTGGTATATTAAATTTATTTCTTTTAAATAATTTTTTTCGAAAATATTTATAATTTAAAGTTCTAATTTTAGTATTTTTTTGTAAATCAATTCTTTTTAAAATTTTATTAGAAAGGTTTGAAATGTTTCCAAATACTGAATTATTCATTAAAGAATATTTTTTAAAAATTTTTAAATACTTTTTTTCTTCAGATAATTTATATCCTGAATTTGTCGCTAAATATTTTTTCTTTTTTAAATGTCCTTTTAACCATAAATTATCGAATTTAGACGTAAGATAAAGATCTTTTTTATTATAATATTTAATTTCTTTAGATGAAATAAGACATGAACCGTTAGGAATCGAAAAGGATTTTTTAAAACTTGAGAATATAAAATCTATTTTAAAATTTTTATTATCTATAAGATATTTTTTTAAAAATAAAAATGAGTCTTGAACCATGTCCACTACAACAAAACATTTAAATTGATTTTTAATCTTTTGAGCTTTTTTCAAATTATTTTTAATTCCAAAATAATTAACTAGTAAAATTAAGTCATTTTTTTTGAATTTTTTATCTTTTAAATCATCGTCAAAATTTCTGTCTATTTTATAAAATATCAAACTAATTTTTTTTGAAATTTTTAGATCATTAATAATGTCTATACAAAAGAAATCTGGAATGAATATTCTTTCAATTTTACCTTCTAATTCCTTAAGAATTAATTTTAAACAATTTCTACCATTATTCAAAAATATGCAATTATTTATCTGTTTAAAAGAATTTTTTCTATTTCTTAAAGTTAAATTATGTATAAAATCCCCACCAATAGGTTTTGTATTAATCATATTATATTATTAAATTTTTTAATTAAAATTTTTTTTTTCTTTGTTGTTATCTCTTTAAAAATTTTATCTCTTATAATTTTTGATGAATTTTTTTTATAATAAATATTTTCAACTTTCATATTGAATTTAAGAGCTTGGTTAATTTTGTTTTTTATTGATTTAACATCATAGCCCGAATGAAAAACATTTTTATTAGTTGGCCTGCCTTTTTGTCTGTTACCAATATTTACAACAGGCAAATTATAAGACGCGCCCTCAACAATACCTGATGAAGAGTTTCCTATTAAGATTTTCGCATATCTTAAAAGATTATGGTATCTCTCGAATCCTAAATTTAAAAAAAATTTACAATTTTTATTTTTTTTACAAAAAAATCTTATTTTTTTATTTATATAATCTCCACCAAGATCTGCGTTGCTACCAGTAAATATAATTGAAAAATTGGCGTTTATAAGAGATTTCAATAAATTTTCAACTTGTTTTTTTAATAAATGCATTTCATTTGTAACTGGATGGAAGGTAACTATTGCAAATGATTTACTTATATCAAAAATTTCTTTTTTTATTTTTTTTTTACTAATCTTTTTAATATTACTTATTTTTTCAACGCCAGGTTCTCCGCTAATCTTTATTCTCCACTCTTCTTCTCCAAGTTGTTTGACTCTATTTTTAAACTCTTCATTAGCAACAAAATGCAAATGTGAAAACTTTGTAACAGCATGCCTTATGTTATCATCAATCGCCCCTTCGGTTAGCTCTCCACCTGAAATGTGTGCTATTGGTATATTGTAAATACTTGAGACATTAACCAGCGGTAAAAGCTCGTATCTATCGCCCATTATTAAAATAATATCTGGATTATCTTTAAACAGCATCTTCGAAATTTCTTTAGTAGACCTTGATAAAAAAGAGCAAATTTTCAAAGAACTTGAGTTATCAATTTTTGTTGAAAGTGCTTTTGAAATTCTAATTTTACTCTCTTTAATTTCCTTTATAGTTTTTCCAAAGCTTTGGCTAACGTGTGACCCACCTATAATAAGATTCAAAATAAATCTTTTGTCTTTTTTTAAATCAAATAATAAGTTTTTCATCAAACCGAATTCGCTTCTAGAAAAGCTAAAACATGTAATTTTGATTTTTTTCATATTGCTATCTTTTTCAAATTTAAAAATTGTTTCATATAGCGGTATTTTCCAATTCTCGTACTTTGAATATTTGGAACAATTTTATATTTAATATTTATATTTTTATCAAAAAGGATAGAGAATTCTTTAATAATTCTTTTTAGAATCGAGGATTTTTCTTTTTTATTTATTAGCTTTATTGAAAGTTGTATTTTTCCAATTTCTTTTTGTTCAATTTGAAATTTTTCTACACCACTCCAATTGATGTTATAATCAAATAAAAGAGGAGCAGCGGGTATTAATTCTTTATTTTTATTTACTATATAATCTTGTTCTCGACCTTCTATTTTTTTTAAAACTTTGTATTTGAAAACATTATCGGAGTTTTTTATATTCGCATAACAAGCTATATCACCCGTTTTATATCTAATTAAGGGAAAAGCATTGTTAAGAAATCCTGTTACAACAAGTTCACCATATAAATTATTATTTTTTATTTCTTTACCGCTTTTAGGATCTATTAACTGAACAAATCCAACTTCTGGATGTAAGTGTATAAACTTTGTCTTTTTGGTACTCACACCAAAGATTGCGCCCTCTGTATGACCATAAGTATTAAAAATTCTACATTGAAAAAATTTTTCAATTTCTTTTTTTTGATATTCATAAAGAACTTCACTATCAGTAAAAATAGCTTTAATTTTTACTCCACATTTTATTTTCTCTTTTTGTAATAATTTACAAAGTAAAAATATTGCTGAAGGATAAGCGTGTATATATTTTGGCTTAAATTTATTTATCATTTGAACTATCAATTTAAGGTTAAAAATATTAATTTTTTCAGATGATAAAATAAGTTTGTTTTTTGAAATTTTAAAAACTTTATTTTTTAAACCAAGATCCCCATGAATTCTAACACTCTTATCATTTAAAATTGAATAACCTAAGTGACTCATATAGAAAAAGGTGCATGCCAAAGATTTCGATTTATAATCTTTTGTCATTGGTATTAACAAAGGATTACCGGTGCTGCCACCAGTAGTCATATAAATTATTTTGCTTTTTTTGATAGATTTGTTTTGAAATTTTTTATAATTTTTTAAAATTATTTTTTTATTAATTGTTGGAATTTTATTTATTGTCTCAATTTTTTCAAAAGAATATGGGTTAAAATTAATTTCATCAAAAATATTTTTATAAAAAGGAATATTTTCATAAGAATATATTAATGTTTTTTTTAAATTATATTTTTGATAATTTTTAACGGTTTTTTTATCATTATTTAAAGAGTTTTTAAGTTTTTTATAAAAAATTTTGAAACTTCTTGAATTGTAATATTTTAAATTTTTTTCTCCCATAGAAAATTAAAACAAATTAATTGATGATTTTTTCATCTTTATGAAGAAGTCCACCCTCCATCTATCATAAGAGTAATTCCGGTAATATATGAAGCGGCATCAGAGGCTAAAAAAGCAACTGCTGGAGCAATTTCATTTTTTTTTGCTAGTCTTCTAAGAGGTGTTCTATCAGAGTACTGTTTTATAAACACTTTTGGTTGTTTGAATTTTTTTCCTTTTATGTGTCCCTCCACACCGCCTGGACAAATTGTATTTGCTCTAATCCCCCACTTTCCATAATGAGATGCTAGGTGTCTCGTGTTGTTTACTATGCCTCCTTTTATTGCAGAATAAATCATGTTTTCTGACATCTTTGTCCCTTTGTATATGTTGCTATTTTGCCCAATCACCCCATAGTGAGATCCAAATTGAATAATATTACCAAAAATTTTCTTTTTTTTCATTTCTTCAGCCACTATTCGGGCAATCCAAATATAACTATTTAAATGAATATTTAAATTTTTTTCTATAGACTTTTGTTTTACTTTTTCAAAACTTGATTTTCCATAATTAGAATAAATAGGATACGAGCAATTAATTAAACAATCAGGAGTACCATAAACTTTAAAAAATTGTTTTAGATTTTTTTCAATACTTTTTAATTTAGATACATCAAATTTAAGAAACTTAATTTTTTTATCTAAAGAAAAATCATTTTTAATATCAAGATTGAAGATTTGTCCGCCAAGTTCATGTGTTAATTTTGAAATTTCAGAACCTATCAATCCAGAGCCACCAATTATAAATATTTTTTTATTTTTAAGACTGTAAATATTTTTTTTCATTGTTTTCTAATTAATTTGAAAACTATTTTTAATACCATAATCTTTCCATAAGTTTTTATTAATTTTAAAAATTGAAATTTTTTTTCCGTATTTTGATGCCTTTATAATTAAATCGTTCATATTAAAATATTTATTTTTTGGTACAAATTTTAACATTTCAGAATTAATAAGATATAGTCCTGTATTAACGGTATACTTATATGAAGGCTTCTCTTTAAAATTAGAAAATATGTTTTGTTTATTAGTCTTTAAAACACCATAAGGTAAACGGTTTGAAATATTTGCTCCAACAATAGTAATATCGCTAAAATTGTTTTTATGAAATTTATAAATAGCACTATAATTTGTCTTTACCAGAGTATCACAAGTAGTGATAAAAAAATTATTAAAATTTTTTCCATTAACTTTACTTAAGGAGCCTGCAGTGCCTAAAGGTTTTTTTTCTTCAATGTATTTATAGTTTATATTTGGACTTAACTCTTTAAAAAAGGCTTTAAAAATAAAAGCTTTATAATTGATTGTGAATATAAAATTTTTTAAATTAAAATTTGTGAATTGTTCTATTACATGTTCAATAAGTGTTTTATCTTTAATTGGTATCAAGGGTTTAGGGAGTATTTTAGTATAAGGAAGCAGCCTTGTCCCTTTTCCTCCTGCCATTATGATAACACCTGTTTTACTAATGTTACTTCTAATTTTTTTATCTGAAATTTTTTTATTTAGTTTATAAAAATTTAATATTCTGATTATTTTATTTTTATTATTAATAACAGGAATATTTTCTATACGATATTTACTAAATAATTTTTTTGCTTTACCTATAGAATACTTTTTATCTTTTAATGTAATAGTTTTTTTTCTATAAATAATACTTACTTTTTCATTAAGTTTAATTTTTTTTAATATAGACCTTCTAATATCTCCATCAGTTAAAGATCCTAGATATTGATTTTTTTTATCAGTTACAAATAATATACGATTACCATATTTATTAATTTTAAAGAGCGCTTCTGAAATTTTATCACTATCTTTAATTAAATAATTTCTAATATTTTTTTGCATAACTTTTAAGTATTTTAACTATTAATATAATTTGTTTTATTGAAAGAGAATAACTACTAGGTAAACAAATAGATTTTTTAAAAAGACTTAGACTTTTTTCAATTTTATAATTCTGGTGTTTTAAGTAAGGTTTTTGTAAGTGATTGGGAAACCATAATGATCTTACCTCTATTCCTTTAGACAACATATGATTTATGAGACTTTCTTTTGTTTTTCCATAAGTTTTCTCATCAATTTTCAAAATATTTAACCAGCAGTTGGAGGAGCTATTTTTGTTTTCTTTTAAAAGCTCTAACCCAGGAATAGAATTAATTTGTTTTAGATAAGTTTTATAAATCAATTTTTTTTTAATTAGTATTTTTTTTAGATTAACAATTTGAGCACATCCTATGGCTGAGTGTAGGTTTGAAATATGTAAATTATACCCAACATCGTTATGAATAAAATTAATTTTATCATCTTTCGCCTGCTTTGATAAATAATCAATATATTTTTGATGAACCTTTTTTTTTGTAATTACTGCGCCCCCACCTCCGGAAGTAAAAATTTTATTTCCATTAAAAGAAAAACAGCCAATATCTCCAATAGTTCCGGTATGCTTTAGTTTACCATTTTGCTTGAGAAAAGATCCGAAACTTTCAGCTGCATCTTCTATGACTTTTATATTGTGTTTTTTGAATAAAGAGATAACATTTTTTGATAGGTTTACACTGTTGCCAAAAGTGTGAACAACAATTATTGCTAAAATTCTTTTTTTTGTTTTTTTATTATAGGTAAAACCATTTTTTTTATAAGTTTTTTCTTTTAAAAATTGTTTGGTTTTTTGCAAATCTATTAAATAATCATCATCACAATCCATAAAAACAGGCGAACAATTGTTGTAGGAAATTGAGTTTATTGTAGATACGAAAGTAATTGAAGGAACAATTATTTCATCTCCAGCTTTAGGTTTAAAGGCTCTTATCGCAAGTTGTATTGCAGCTGTTCCATTAACAACCAACACTATTCTCTCAGACTGAATTATTCTACTTATCATTTTTTTAAATTTAAATATGTATTCCCCACTTGTAGTTAACCAGCCTGATTTTATGCAATTTAATACGAATTTTTTTTCTTTTCCGAAAAAAAATGGATTTGATAATTGAATATTATTTTTCTTAGTAAAGTATTTTTTATTTTTTTCTAACATAAGTTTTTTTATCTCCAGCGTAAAATCCCAAATTTTTTTTTGCATGTACAAAGTGTTTAATTAGGTTGAATAAACTCATCAAAATAAATTTTAAAAAAAATAACGATAAAAAAATATGCATTAAATAATCGTTTTCATAAAAAAGAAAAAAAAGAACTAAAAGCAATATTTTAAGATCTGTTAAGGTATAAAAAAATCTTGCAAAACTTTTTTTTCTTAAATATGGAGTATTGCTAAGATTATTTTCATCATTAGACCATCTTATCAGACTCGCGTATTTATCGTAAATAAAAGTATTGCTCATTGAAAGTAAAGAAGCGAGAATTCCAACATAAAATAAATTTTCAGAGTTCAAGTAATTTAAAGAATAAAATCCTAGTGCTAATATAAAAAATGACTCATAAAATATATCTAGCATTGAGTCACAAAACCTTCCAAAAAAACTAGCTTTTCTAGTTATTCTGGCAACATTACCATCAACACAGTCTAAAATTCTAAAAATAAAATAAATAAATATGCCTAAAGAAAAATTATTGTATTCAGTTGATATTATAAAAAAAATTGAAAATGAACCTATTATTAGGTTTATTAGAGTAACGTAATTTGCTGAAATATTAAAAATTAGAAATAATGGAGTAACAAGAAAAGAAATGATTGTGAAAATATATATTGATAAAGCTTCATTTTCTAATCTATATAATTTGTAATTTCTCTTATAAGTTTTTTTAATTAATTTTAAATAACTTGTATTTTTTATCATTTGATTAAACTTATTATTTGATTAATTGAACTTATTTTTTTTTCAATTTCAAAAGATCTTTGATTTTTTAAAATATTTACAGCAGCCATATGCATTGCAGGATACGAAGCTCTCATCATATGATTTGCATAAATAATAATCTTAAAACCATGTTTTATAAGTTCTTTTTCATA
>MDSW01018100.1_pt1 | contig 14062 bp, 13 predicted proteins | sample 811171 | NCBI WGS metagenome assembly MDSW01 (sample SAMN05326641, study PRJNA326480) | marine metagenome | isolation source: seawater | place: Atlantic Ocean: North West | collected 2012 | reverse complement strand
CTAAGAGTCATTTCCTGTATCGAAGTTGCGGCTTGAAGAACACCAATCAGGAGACCGGTAAGCAATGCGGCTCCCAAAATGGGGGCGGCCACTAAGGTCATTACGACCAGGGCTTCAACTCCGATATCCATGACTATTCCGGTATCCATAATCTTTGCTACCCAAAAGTGGAGACTAACGAGCCAGTGATTAGCCCCCAACCATCGACAAGGACGAAAAGGAGCAACTTAAAGGGCATTGAAATCATCATTGGAGATAGCATCATCATCCCCATTGACATCAGGACGCTCGCAACGACCAAGTCAATGATCACGAACGGTATGTAAATCAAGAAACCTATCGTGAAGGCCGTCTTTAGCTCGGAAGTTAGAAATGCTGGAATCAAGGTAGAGAGCGGAATATCGTCCTGGCTCTGGACAGCCTCCTGACCCGACATTTCCATAAACATCATCAGGTCCTTTTCTCTGACCTGAGCCATCATGAATTCTCTTAACGGGGGCAATGCCGCAACAAGACCCTCTTGAAACGTGATTTCATTCTGTTCGACTGGCACGTAAGCCTGATCATAAACCTCATCGAATACAGGCTTCATGATGAAAAAACTTAGAAAGACCGCTATTCCTATCAGCACTTGATTCGGTGGAGTCTGACCCGTACCCATGGCTTGGCGAAGGAGAGACAGTACGATAATGATCCTGGTGAATGAGGTCATTAAAATGACGATCGAAGGAATGATCGCCAACACTGTCATCATCACCAAAATCTGTAATGAAAGACCGTACTCTGATCCAGCGTCATTGGCAGTGATCAGAGTAAGCGCTGGCCCTGACTCAGCACCCCAAGCTGGTAACGCGAACAGCATCAGTGAAACACCGATCCAAGGAAGAGCTCTCCCGCTCAAATCGGTTTGTGAGCGTGTCTTATTTTGCTTGCTTAATCGCAAAGGGAACACCTGTACCTTTCCTGACTGCTGAGTAACTAGCAATTTCGAGGCCAGATATTTTTTTGTTATATATCAGCATGTTACAGACAAAGGAATTGTCGCTTGGGGTTGGCTGACAATTATTTGACACTTACGATCAGGGGCCCTCAAACTCATCGCATCTTATGAACAAACTAAGAGAGTACATGCACAAGTTCATTCTCCTACCTCTCGTTATCGTCTCCCTATCATCTGTGGCGGAAACCTCTTTTCCATTTAAAGAATGCTTCGAGGCCTCAGCGACCCAATACGAATTGGAACCATCCTTAATAGCAGCGGTGGCAAGTGTGGAAAGTGGTCTTAACCCAAATGCTGTATCCAGTTCGGATGCTCTGGGCTTAATGCAAATAAAGTGGCCAAAAACAGCGGAACATCTTGGAATCACGCAAAGAAACGATTTATTTCAACCTTGCAAGAACATAGAAGCTGGCAGCAGATACTTAAAAGAACTAGTCGACCGTTTTGAAAGCGAAATGACCGCCCTCGCCGCGTATCATTTTGGTCCGACCGCCGTTGATAGAGAACGAAAAATCCCATTAGAAACGCTCAACTACATTCAGAAGGTCTTCAACGAGAAAAGCTATATTCTGGCCTCTGACGGCTTCCAAAAGAATTTGGTTTGCAGACCCACAGATTTGCAGAACTTGGCCATTGAAACTCACGATCCAAGAAAGCGAAGAGATAAAGCGATTGACTGGATCAACAGGTCAGGGAGCGTTTGCTCTATCTCGGAGCTTATATTCGTCCGGAACAGATTGGCTTCTTGGCTAGGCACGGCTGAGGCAGATGGGAAGGCGAGGCGCTCGCTCGACGCGATGATCATGTCGAAGAGTTCAGAACCCTAAAAAAGTAAAGGCCGGGGGTCGCCCCCCGGCCTTTTTCCAACCTTCATTATTGATAGAGACTATCTTACTGAAGGAGTTGGAGGACCAACTGAGATCGAGCGTTGGCTTGCGCTAGCATCGCAGCGCCTGCTTGTTGGAGGACCTGAGCTCGAGCAAGGTTAGCTGACTCTTTAGAGTAGTCAGCGTCATTTATCCTTGACTTGGCATCAGATGTGTTCTCCGCAACATTCATCAGATTGGATACCGTGTGAGACAACCTGTTTTCGATCGCACCCAGGTCTGCTCTCATAGAGGAGATCTTCTCGATTGCTCCGTCCAGAACAGATACGGCGTTCGAAGCTTTAGACTGAGTACGCAGATCTACATTCGAAACCGTGCTTAGCGAAGCAGCACCAGTAGTGAAGTAGTTGTCATTCGGCGTAGCTTCAGTGCTTGATTGCGTTACTGAGAACAACTTGCTTGAGGACAAGCTAATTGATCCCTGAACGGTTGCGGAATCCCCACCATTGGTACCTTCAACAGCGGTTGCTCCAGCGGCTAACAATCTAACTGAGTTAGAGTCAAGCACACCTAACGTATCGCTTGTCGCCTCCAAGGCAGAGGTGGTCATTGCTGAATCAGTGAAAATCTGGAAATCTCCCAAAGCAGCAGTACCCGTAAACGTCGTCAAAGTATTATTCGTGGTCGTAGCCGTAAGGTGGTAATCCCCATTAGCGGCCCACTTGCCACCCAAATTACCGAGAGCGGTGTTAAGAGCAGTCAAAGTGTTAGCTGTTGAGTTACCAGATGTGAAAGTTAGCGTTTCGGTTTCACCAGTCTCTTGGCTTCGGATGTACAAAGTCACAGCGCTTCCGTCAGTAGCCAGAGCAGCAGCAGTCTCTTTGACACCAGCTGTGCCTGATACGGCCGCTACCGAGCTTCCGTCATGGCTGACAGCTTTGACGCGTTGTCCCAAGATTGACTTCTCGTTCTCAACCAGGATGTCTTTCCCGTCATTGGCGTAGAGCAGAACCTTGTAGTCGCTGGTCGCCGTTGCAGTCACGCCCGTGCTACCAGATATCGCGTTGATCTTATCCACTGCATCAAGAACATTCGAAGAACTGATCACGAACTCACCTGTCGTAACGTTGTTGATCTTCAAGCTTGCAGTCTGATCAGTATTCCAGGTGCTGTAATAATGAGCATAGCTCTTGGCGGTCGCGGAGACACCAGTCTCGCCAGAGACGGCATTAATGTTCGCAGCAACGTTCTTAGCTGAATCAGCTGCCGAAACATCAATTGTCTTCGACAAGCTATTCCCATTGATGATTACATCATCAGCAGCGTCAGTGATGTTCCCGTACGCACCCGCACCGTTACCATAGAAGGCCTCGATACGGTCACCTGTAACTTTGTAAGCGCCGAGCTTGTCAGATGCTACAGAGTCAACAGAAAACTGAATGACCTCACCACCCTCAGTTCCAACCTGCATGATCTTATTGGTGAAGGTCCCATCCAAAACGGTCATTTGGTTGTAGCGAGTATTCGAGGAAACTCGAGTGATCTCTGCAATCAGGAGATTGACCTCTTCTTGCAGAAAGGCTCGGTCAGTGTTGGTGTTGGTATCGTTAGCAGATTGTATTGCTAGCTCACGCAAACGCTGAAGCATGTCAGAGACCTCAACCAGGGCGCCTTCAATTGACTGCGTCAGTGAGATTCCGTCATTCGCGTTTTTAATAGCCATGTTCAGACCATTGATTTGTGCCGTCATTCTCTGAACGATCGCCAAACCAGCTGCATCATCAGATGCACTGTTGATTCGGCTTCCAGAAGAAAGACGAGCCATTGCTTTGTCTAACATCGATGCTGACTCAGCAAGTGCTCGCTGGGCAGTCAACGAACTTACGTTTGTATTTACTACCATAGACATTATTGTGTCCTCCAATTTGAGTTTCTTGCTTGCGCGACCAAGAAGGTCCTCCCTGGTTGCTTGCTTGGCCGCTATCAGCGACATGAAATTAGTCGGAGGACGAGAAATGAGTCTTTAGAAAATTTCGAGGATTATTACTATCACTCGGAAAAGCGGCAGATCTGAGCCGAGAATCGAGTCAAATGGCACATGACCCGGCAAACAGTCTCCACAAAAACAGTTTCAGTTGCCGTTTTGCCGCGATTAAACCAGGCCCTGGGTTGTTGGGAGTCTTTTAGAGTGGAACAGGCTTGCCGATAGATTGCCGGTTTGCCAGCAAAAGCGGCAATCTATTGTCTCTGGATGGTTTCGGCGAGTGCCAAAGGTGAAAAAGTTGTTTGATTGAGTGACCAAAAAAACTATTTTTCAGTCATCGTATCGAAGCAAAGCTCTTGCTGCGCCTCAATTTGCGTCCATTGACCACCAATTTTATCTCTCTGTTCATCGATAACACTTCGCAATTCACCTAAAGCGCTACGATTTTTATCGGCTAAAGCGAATACTTCTTCCAAAAAGTGAGTGTTGGCCGATGCTCTCTCAAATACTTTGTTGTGATCTTCTTGATTCGTTTGAGAAAGCTCCGGAATCGCTTCAAATTTGGCTAAATATGGATCGAAATCCAAAACCATCTCATTAAATACCCGAAGATTCTCCTCATTGCTCTGCATTAGCTCATCATTCCTTGCCAGAATTTCCCGGATCAAACCAATCAATTCAGCATTTATTTTGGACATGCGATTGTTGATATCCAGGACAGCCTGATTGAGCGACGATCTGCGGTCGAGATACTGGAGCTCCTCAGCGTCCACAAGATCTCTGGCTTTCTCTGGAGTTAGATCTCTATCGGTGGCTAATTTTTGAAGCATTACTTTTTTGCTTCGGACGATCGCGGTTGAAGCGTCGTTTAAGAGCTGGCGGTTTTCGTTGAAAGCTGCGTTGGCAAGTTCTAGAGCGATAAGAGAATTTTCGGAGATTCGAAGCCTGTTGGTGTAGGCCCTGAGCTTATTAGCGTCAACTAGAGCCTCGAGTTCGTAGTATAAATGAGCGACCTGATTAGTGAGGCTTGCGGGTGAATCCATTAGGAATTTCTCTAGTTGCACTTCAGACTAGAGTGTATTCCCATCTAGAGATTTTTCAATCTCTTCTTCAAGAGTGTTCTTAAATTTAGGTGTTACTTTAGTGTCCGAAAGACGACTGACCGCGATTCCTCCGCTTGTCAGGCCAACCAAAACTTCTATTCCCTTAACTTCAACGAGTATCAAGCTAGATTTTTGATCTAGTCGAAAGCGACTCAATACCTTTATAGAATTTTGGTCGTTTCTACTCTGATCGAAACGTTTTTTATAAACGAAGATTGCGAAGCCTGCGAGCAAAGCTACAAAACAGGTCGCTAAGAGGGCTCTGAGATAAGGGCTGAAGTCTAAAAATTCTGACACTAGTGCTTACTTTAGTTTTCTTGCTCGTTCCATTGGGCTGACAATCTCTAAAATTCGGACTCCCAGTTTATTTTGAGAGATCGCCACAACTTCACCTTTGGCGATAACCGCATCATTCACCTTTATGTCTAAGAGGTCCCCAACACTCCTGTCTAGCTCGAGAACCGTCCCTTGGGCAACAGCGAGAAGATCCTTTAGCTTTAACTTGGTTTTACCAACCTCGACGTTCAAGGTAATTGGAATAGACTTTACGACCTCTTCATCAATGACTACCGCAGCATCTGATTGCTGGTCTTCCGTTTCAACACCTGCTGCTTCAACTTCTGTTTCTGTTTCTGTATCCATTTCCGACATCAGCCTTCACTCCCTAATGCACTCTCTACAATCCGTATAGCAACTTTTGAACCTGACGTGCCCACCTGAGCATTGAACAGAGGGAACTCATTTACGATGACCTCCGCCAGTTCAGGCGGGTCAAAAGACAGCACGTCCCCTACCTCTAATTCCTCAAATTCTTTTAAGGCGAGATCGAGAGTTCCCCCTTTCACAAATAACTGAAAACCAACCTCATCCAAGGACTTGTTTAGCCTTTCAAGCCAATTCTGATCCGCATCCTGAGTTTGAATTCTGCTTCTTAAGAGGTCTCTCTGCAGATTCAAGCTCTGGAAGGTATAAACAAGATCGATGTATGGCTCCACAGAATCATCAGGCAACCGCAGTGCGAACCTATTTAAGACCACTGTTTCATCATCAGCCGCAATGTTGGCAAATAACGGATTTACCTCTCGATTGACCAATGTTACCTCTGTTTCAACATAGGGTTGCCACGCATCCTGCAAGGAACGAAACATCAGCGCGCACATGCGGTCGATCACCGCACTCTCATTCGCGGTGAAGCCTCTCTCTTCACCAACGCTAAGAGGTCGCGCCTCGCCTCCGTACCAGTTATCAACGCAGCTGAATATCACCTGAGGGTGAATCAGTATCAGCGCTTCTCCCTTTAATGGGGGCACTTCGATAACGTTTACGGAGGCGGGACTGGCAACCGTAGATAAGTATTCGGAGTAACTCATCATCGTGGGTGTCGCTACAGACAATCTGGGATTGTAATCAAGCTCCGTAAGCAACAAGTTCCGGAAAAATCGGTGAAATCGCTCGTTGATCTGAGACAGAGCAATACCGCTCGCACCTAGAACTTCCTCCGTTCTAACTACGGATACGGCCCTCCACTCAGCGTCATCACCATCGAGGCCCGGATCATCGAATTCTCCCTTCTCTACGAGCCCCTGAATCGCATCAAGCTCTTCTGCGGAGAGTAAGGGTTGTTCTTCATCTGACATGGAGCGCCCTACTGAACAATAAATTCGGTGAAGTAAGCTTCTTCAATTGGAGCTGCAGTGGTCTTCTCGAATTTCTCCAGTGTTTCATTAACAACCATGCGAATTTCCTCGAGAAGTAATTTCTCGGACTCTGCCGAAGAAAGCTGCTCCTCGGTTGTTGTTCGAAGTACTTTGAGGATCTCTGCTCTAATGCCAACCAAATGTCTAGGAACCCAACCCTCAGCACCATCTTCCTCATTAAACATAGTCGCTTCGTCGTAGTAAGTGCTCAACCCGATCTTTGCCTGCATCACTTTGCGCGAGCCTTTCAAGTTGACAGTAAATGCATCAGCGAAAACGTAATAACTAATGAGAAACTTCTGTTCTATCTCTGCCGTTAGTGGACTGGGTCCGCCCATTCCCTCTGCGGTTTGATCAATCTCTGCTTCCATTTCCTCTAAAACCACCTCGGGATCCTCCTCCGGCGGTTTCTCGTCAAAGAATCCTACCGCGAAAAGAGTGCCAACTATGGTAATAGCAACGAGAAGCAATACCCCTAAAACAATAAGAATGATCTTTACTAGACCACCTTTGCCACCGCCCTCTTCTTCTTCTACATCAGTTTCCGACATCGAAATATCTCCGCTTTACAGCCACCTAGTTATGGCTTTACCTGCAAGTTAGACCAAAATATCCAAGATACCTGATTTTGATCCCTTTCTATCTTCGAAACCCAGGACGACTTCCTCCATTATATCGAGTTCGCCGGCCATCTCCGACCCCTTATTTGATTCGCCATGCTTATTAGAATCCTCTTTCGTCTCCTTCTGAACCAGCAAGTTTAAATCCTGTCCAGGTTCCAACAAATCCTTCATGGCGGCACGTAGTTTTTGCAAGCTGTCCTGCAACAACTGTCGAGTAGCCTCATCTGTAGCCGCTAACTTCCCTTCCATACCCGAATCGGTCATTTGAAGCTCTATATTTATTTCTCCCAGACTTGCTGGATCAAGTCTCAGATTGAGTTGCCATCCCCCGGAGTTGATCATCGTCTGAATTCTGCTAGCGACCGCTTGGGATAGTCGGTCTGACCAAACTTCGTAGTTCTTTACACTATCACTAGGCTGTTGAATGTCTCCTCCAAACTGGATGCTCCTCAACACAGAGCGAAAGTCTGATCTAAGGTCGGCAAGTCCCTCCACTTGATGAAGCTTTTCCGGTGATCCATCATTTGAAGTGCGCGCCTGGCGGTCCTGAAAAACCTTTAACTGCGCGAAAAGTTCAGGCGCTACCGCCCTCGAGACGCCAGCGGGTTCAGGACTCTGAACCATCGCTGCCCGTGACAATTTCGAGCTTAAAGCTTTTTCACTGATTAACTCCAAGGAACTCTTGTCTAGGTTCTTGGTCACTTTCTCTGATTTCGAGTTGTCCAGGTCTCGGTCTTTAATCAAAAATTCATCAGCTCTACTACCGGACGTTACCGACTGTTTCTTATAGAAAGAGGTTTCCTCACTGGTTAACAACCGAGGCTCAGTTTTTTCAAACCCCCGATCTAGAGGCGGTAATTCTTGAACGGCAACTCTCGACGACGCCTTTTCCTCGGCTTTACCCCCGATCAAGGACCTCTCATTGTTGAGGCTGTCAGCGGGGTGCTGCTTACGACCAACATGAGAATTTAGTCCGTCTCTAGCGGAAGGGTTTAGCTCAGCACTTAACCCAAGCTTATCCGACGCACCTATGGGACCAGTTTTCGAACCTAACTCACCAACCAAATGCGGGCCTCGACTTACCGACTGATCGATACCATTCCTATCCAATCTGCTCTCAAAAATCTCGGCGCGAATTGCTGCCGGACCAACGTCTTTTGACGAGCCCAAGCGATGTGAAGTTTCGGGAATTTTCTTTTCCTCAGAATCTACGTACTGCCGTGCGACGGCAGCCGGAGGCTCAAAATATCTTGAACCGTAACCCAAGGCCTGAGCATCTGAACCTTTTCCTGGGTTAGATTTTTCAACCTGGGCCTCGACGTGTTGTTTATTTACGCTCTCGATCGAAAAGCTCTGATGATTTGAGTTTGATCGAGCTTCTATCCTGCTAATGTCGGAACCAGCAGAGACCCTTTCCGAGGGTCTGGCCAAGGCCTGCCCATCGATGAATGCGGACAAGCTCTGAGTTGAGACTTTGGTGTCTGCTGTTGTTAGAACTATTCTGCCGACGGCAAGCGCTCGCTGATGCAGAGCTAATTGCGGCAATTCACTGCCTATGAGTGGCCGCTGATCACTTGCCACATATTCTTCAGAATCAGGCTCATGCTTTTCCAGCTCCGGCGAAGAATACCCAGTGGTTTCAAGTTCGCCCGACTTAACACTTCCCGAAGAATCAGTTTCTGGACTCTCGTTCTGGTTATAGGTTCCTGATATCCCATTGAAAATACTGGAGAATTTTTCTCCGTTATTATTTTTACTAGCGATTGGTGAAGAGTTCGGCTCGGAGAAGATATCTGTACCGCTCTTTCCTGCAGCTCCTAAAATGCTCGAAATATCCTGCACCTGCATCTCCCGTGTGTCCCAATAACGGTGATGAAATCGCAAGTTGCATGCCAGATTGAAGATCTGGTGAAAGTTGACTCTAAGTCAGTTGTCGTCGAAAGACGCGGCTCCCAACCTGATCAAGGTTCTTTTGCTCCAGGATATCCTCAGCCCGAGCTAAATTTTTTTGATGGCGTTCTTTCAGAATGTTGTATTTCTTCATTTCCAACATAAGTGAAGTCGAGTCCTCTGTCGCTTTAGATAAGCTCGAAACCAAACTCTCTTCTTGAACCCGAGCCTGCTCTAACGTTGAGTCAATGGTTGTTAGAAATTCTCGGATTCTCAAAAACTTAAACTGTTCGATAGAGTCCCGTGCGGAAGAACTGATTTGACGTTGATACTCACGCTTCAAATCATTCAGTTGATTAACACTTTTCTTAAGGTCATCGATGGAAGTCTTCAGCCTGTCAACTTCGACTAACTGCTCCTCCCAGGCACTCCGAGCACCCCCTTCTAGGGTAGTCCATAATCCAAGCCTCTTTTTAGAATTCATGGATCACCTCTCTGAGAGCAGCTATTGAATCGTCAAAACTTGATGACTCATTCATCTTTTGCGTCAAAAAGTCTGTAATTTGTGGAATCGTTCTCAAGGCCGTATCCATGTCAGGGTCAGAGCCTTTTTGATACGCGCCAACCTGTACTAATTCTTTGTTCTCTTGATAAATCGACCAAACTCTACGAAACCTTAGCGCATTATCCAATTGATCCTGATTTGCCAAAACAGGCATTAGGCGAGAAACAGAACCCACCAGGTCTATTGCCGGGAAGTGTCCTTGGTCTGCCAGTTCTCTGCTTAAAGCAATCTGTCCGTCCAGCGATGCTCTCGCAATGTCTACCACTGGATCGTTGAGGTCATCTCCTTCGGCCAAAACTGTATAAAAAGCAGTAATTGTTCCCTGCCCCTGGGTACCCGTACCCGTCCTCTCTATTAATTTAGGTAGCAACCCTAATACCGAGGGGGTATATCCCTTCGTGGTAGGGGCCTCACCAACCGCCAAACCGATTTCCCTCTGTGCATGAGCAACCCTAGTTAAGCTATCAACAAGGAGGAGAACATCGTCACCAGATTCCTTAAAGTACTCGGCGTAACTATGAGCCATCTGTACAGCTCTGATCCGTTGCAGTGGGGAATTGTCTGCGGGCGCCGCAACAACAACCGATCTCTTCAGTCCCTCAACGCCGAGGATTTGTTCTATAAATTCCTTTACCTCTCGCCCTCTCTCACCAATCAAGCCAATGACAATGACATCTGCTCTCGAGAATTTGGTCATCATCCCCAAGAGAACAGATTTACCCACGCCGCTGCCAGCAATAAGGCCAATCCTTTGACCACACCCCACGGTTAGTAGTGCATTGACTGCTCTAACTCCAACGTCCAGCGTCTTTTCAATTGGCAACCTCTCCATCGGATTAATAGCTTTGCCAAGCATTGGGGTGGCTTTGAGCCCGACAATTGGCGGCAATCCATCGAGAGGTTGTCCTCGAGCATCCAGAACTCTGCCCAGCGCCGCTCGACCTACTAACGCAACGTCAGCGTCAGCGGTCTTCCTGACTTTCGCTCCTAGATTCAACCCTGAAGTTTCACCAAAGGCCATCATGAACGCATTGTCACCACTAAAGCCGACCACCTGCGCCTCAATTGGTGTTCCTGACTCACGCTCGATCTCACAGATAGAACCAAGAGCCGCCTTAACTCCCTGAGTCTCGATGGTTAAACCCACTACTCGACTTACGAAACCAAATTCCGAAACCCTTGGGTCCCTTAGCAACTTGGAACGCATTGACAGCCGGTTGGCGACTCGTTCGTTCATCGTCGGGCTACTCAGAGCGCTCAGACTCATCAGCTTGCGTCAACGGAGAATCGGTTAATTCACTACTTCCCAAGGCTCTTTCCATCTCAGCATCGTCATCGCGAGCAATATCAGAGTCGATCTGCAATCGCAGCTGATCGAGCCGCCGCGACATTAAGTCCTCAAATCCAATTCCGCCAAAATCAACCTCCAGATCACCTGGCAGCAATCGATGGTCAAAAGACACTGCCAAATTGGGAAACCGATCTGTTATGCCTGCTTCCGCTATCAGATCCTTCCAATCTTTAGGAAGCCTGAGTCTGGCTGATCCCTCCAAATCTTGGTCAGCAGCATTCAAGGATTGAACTATAAATTCCCTAACGACCTCAGATGACGACTCCAAACTGACCCTTGAAAGCTTCTCTCCAACTTTGATCGCAAGACTAGTTAGCGCCTCGATAACGTCGTCACTGACTTGCGTCATCAGATCTATGTTTTCCAGTAAGGGCTCTATCTGTTCCGTCAAAGCTTTCAGCCTTAACTCGTAGTCATTTGCTAATTCAGAGTTGGCACGCTCAAATCCGTTTCGTTCCGCTTCCTCTAATTTTAGTTCTAACTCCTTCACAGATATCTGAGCATCTTGATGGCCAGGCTCATCTATGACCTCCAACATCTCTGTGTCGGTAACTTGAGAGGCATCGATAATTTCTGTCTCGTGCTGCTCGTCAACGTCGATCGCGTTTGTGGGCGTGCGAAGCAGCACATCGGACCAAGAATCCATCTCAAAAGCTGAAGCCGAAGAATTCTGCTCAGCTTCGTGAAAAACGCCACGCGATTCTTTACCCCTCCAATTGTCTTGTAGACCAAAACTGGTTTCTCTAGACAAAGTCACCTCCATCTGGAGAGGCAAGAATCAGCTCACCTTTGTCTTGAAGTTTCCTAGCTTGGCGAATAATCGACTTTCTCGCCGCATCAACAACCGCGATCGCCAGCGGCGGCATGAGATCCATTTCGTCTTGGAACATTTCCGCTTTGTTCTTCGACATATTCGCTTTGAACTTCTCGAGTAATGTCTCATCAGCCCCTTTCAAGGCTGTTCGCAGTTCTTCTTCATCAAAATTATTAATCATCGTCTGGATATCACGATCAGCAAGATCAATGAGATTTTCAAAGTCGAACATGTTGTCTTCGATAAGAAGCACGAGCTCTTCGTCCCTTGCTCGCATTGAATCGAAAATATCTGTCGCCTCTTCCGATTTCGTCTTGTCCATGATTTTGGCGGCGACTCTCAACCCACCCAACTGCGCAGAAGAAATTGAGGTGGATTCAGAGAATCGGTTTTGCATCACTTTCTCGAGCTGTTGCAGCGCTGAATCAGAAATCGTATCGAGAGTTGCCAATCGCCTGATGACCGAAGACTTCAAATCCACGGGCAGATAACTTAGAACATCGGCAGCAGTTCGATCATCGAGCATGGCAAGAATGGTAGCTATCACCTGTGGATGCTCTTCTCCAATCATGTCCGCAATGGCTCTTGGAGCCATCCAATCCAGCATTTCTAAACCGCTGGAACGAGCCATGGGATCTACTTTTGCTAATACAGTTTGGGCCTTAGATTCTCCGAGGGCCTCCATTAGCACCTCTCTCAGGTACCCCGGACCCTCCAACCCTAAATCCGTCAACTCTTGTAAGGATTCAAGGAATTCGTCGACCACCGCTACCACTATGGGTTGTGGGACGTCGCTGACACGAATCATTGCTCGTGACACAGCCGTAACCTGAGTTGGTGTGAGGGTCTGCATTACCGCGGCAGCACCCTGCTTCTCCAAAAGAATCATCACAATTGCGGCTTTTTCGGTATTTGAGAGACTGTTAAATACGTCCTCATATTCCTGCGTCATCTCAAAAGCTTGTTCTGCTTCTGCCACTTTTTTAGCTCCTTAGGAAAGACTAACTATCTATCCAACGCTTCAACATATTCGAAACTCTGCCGATATCATCCTTAACTAGGAATCGCATCAAGGCCACTTTCTGATCATAGGGTTGCGAAGTGTCCAGATACTCGGCAGGGATACCCATTTGCTTGGGTTTGAGTCGAGCCGTAACTTCTTTAATGGTTTCTACGTCCCCGAGTTCTACCAATTGACGCTCCTCATCTGTGATGCCGTCCGGATCAGCAAGTTCGGTTGGAATTTCAAACTCATCTTTTATCTGTTGTGCCTTGAGGAAAGGTCTAGCTAGCAGAAAATATATTAAGAAAAGTATGACAATTACCGAAGCAATCTTGATATACGAATCTAAATTTTCGGGCTCGAGATACCAAGGTCCCTCTGGAAGTTCCTCAACTGGACGAGCAAAGGCAGTTGATACAACGGTCACAACATCACCCCTGACCTCATCAAATCCAATGGCGCCCCGAACTATTTCCCGAATTCGATCCAAGTCGGAATCGACTCGAGCCTGATCCAAAACACCTTCCTCATCTCGATATACCTCGTCATTGATAACAACAGCGGCCGAAATTTTCTCGATCGCACCGACCTGTTGTTTTACATACCGAATCTCTCGATCGAGTTCATAATTCCTGGTAGTCGATGAGCTGGTGTTCCCTGATTCTTGTCCGCTTACGCCTCCTGAACCACCCACGGCATTCGTCTGGGTAAATGCAGGACTCCCGGGAACGTCGTTACTAAAGCTTCCTGGGATTCCTGAAGCATCCAGCTGGGAACTCGTCTCATACATCAACGACTCTGATCGAGTCCGCGATCCGGCGCCGCCACGATCAAATTCCTCAAAGGTCGACTCCACTTCTGTGAAGTTCATCGTTACATCAATCTCGCCTCGGACATTACCAAGCCCAACAATGGCAGTAAGCAATTGCAGAATTCGACTCTGATATCGAGTCTCCACAATGGATTTGTGCTCCATTTGCGCTGCTGTCATCTCCATCGCTGCATCTGATTCGGAATCAGTCAGAAGCTGACCCATATCATCAACGATAGTTACATTTTCTTTTACCAAGTATGGAACGCTCGAAGAGACCAAATGAACCATTGCCTGAATCTGAGCCTGAGAAACTTTCCGACCCGGGTAGGTTTTGACAACAACTGAGGCTTTGGAAGGAGTCTGATTCCTTACAAAAACGCTCTGTTGTGAT
>MDSW01084028.1_pt1 | contig 14063 bp, 10 predicted proteins | sample 811171 | NCBI WGS metagenome assembly MDSW01 (sample SAMN05326641, study PRJNA326480) | marine metagenome | isolation source: seawater | place: Atlantic Ocean: North West | collected 2012 | reverse complement strand
TCGGCCAACCCCAACCAACTGGGTTGTTGTTACCCCAAACACCAACGCCTTCCCAGATAAGGTAAGCGATGTTGATGAACAACATACTCATGACTGAGACAGCGATGATGAAGGCGAACCACCAATTTCGGTGAACCTTCTTCACTTCGGCAATAGAACATACGGCCTCAGTAATATCGGCGATACTGGTATCACCGCAGACAAGGTTTGCCCGCTGTCTGGGGTCCGTGGACGTATTGTCGAGTTCTTCTTCTGTGAAAGTTACAGAGCTCATTGAATCAACCCTCACTCAGTTCAGGGTTTTTGTTACGAATGCGTGCGAGAAACTCGGTACGCGGCTTGATGTTCAGCTCGGAAAGCATCGCGTAAGAGCGATTGGATGCATGCATCTTAGCTACCTGGCTGTTTTTGTCGTTCAAGTCTCCGAACGTAATGGCGTTTGTTGCACATGCTTCGTCGCATGCCACACAGACTTTGTCTGCATCAACAGGACGATTTTCATTTCGAGCATCGTGCTTCTCAGCCATAATCCGCTGCACACAGTAAGTGCATTTTTCCATAACACCACGGAAGCGAACCGTAACATCTGGGTTAAAGCCCATGGTCTTAACCTTGTTAACCGGATCTTTAAGTTCCTCATGGTAGTTATGGAAGTTGAAACGTCGAACCTTGTACGGACAGTTGTTCGCACAGTATCGAGTACCGACACAGCGGTTGTAAACCATGTCGTTCAAGCCTTCTTCGCTGTGAACAGTTGCCGCAACCGGACAAACCTGCTCGCACGGAGCATTTTGGCATTGCACGCAGGCAATTGGTTGAGACAGAACTTCAGGCTCTTCAGGGTCACCCGCAAAGTAGCGGTCGATACGCAACCAGTGCATTTCGCGGCCACGCATGACTTGGTCTTTACCAACAACTGGAACGATGTTTTCAGCGTTACAAGCTACGACGCATGCGTTGCAACCGTTGCAGTTGGTAAGATCGATGGCCATGCCCCATTTGATATCCTTGTACTCGTGTTCTTTGAACAAGGAGAGCAATTGGGCTGGTTGGTAGTGATCCATCTTTTTGAAGCGTTTCGGATCATTCTTGTACTCGTCAAGCGTAGATTCACGAATCAAAACGACCGCTCGTTTCTCACGCTCTTCAAGACCAGTTGTATCGATGTTGTGGTGCTCTTGAGTGCAAGCAAGTTTGAATTTCTTACCTGTGTTCTCAATAACCAAGTCGCTTCGCTGATGGAGGTTGGCCATCAAACGAAGTGGTTGAATATCAACACCAACAACTTGCTGGGCTATGCCCAGTTCAGTGTATCCACCTACAAACCCAGCTTGGGTACGACCGTAACCCATTGCGATTGAGATAGAGCCTGTTGGCTGACCAGGAACTACCAATGCGGCAATTTCTAGCTCAACGCCTTCAGCTCGTATTCTGAGTAAATCCTCATCTTGGATTCCCAGTTTCTTCGCTGTTGCGGGGCTAACAATCGCTGCGTTGTCCCAAGTGAGCTTGGTCAAGAAGTCAGGAACTTCTTGGAGCCAGCCGTTGTTGGCAAATCGACCGTCGAGGACCTTTGAGTCAGCGAAAAATGTAAGTTCATACTCACCGTTTTTCATCTCTTCAAAAGTTTTACCGGCACGTTCCGAAGGAGCGCCTACTTCAAAGCTGAGCAGTTCAGGTGTTGCCACCGGGAATGCGCTGTCTTTAACGAATCCGTCGTGAATAGCTTTGCGCCATGCCCATTCAGCGCCGTCAACCGTTGGCAGAGCAGCAAGCTCTACGTCAACGACTTCTGGAGCAGCGTCTGCTGCCGGAGCGGCAACGGGTGCTGCTTTGGCTGCTTTTTCTTCCGTAGGTTCAGCTGGGGTTACGAGAGCAGAAAATGCGCTTCGTGTGATAGCTAAGCTTTCTGCTTTTGAACCATTGAGAAGCGAAAGAACCTCAGCTGTTGAGCGGCCATTAAATAGTGGCTCAATCAAAGGCTGTGCAATGCTAACTGTACCGTCCCATGTTCGCGATTCATCCCAGCTTTCCAGGTAATGTGCGCGAGGCAGTGACCAATGGCATCCCAGGGATGTTTCATTGGGAGTGACGCTTAAAAACACAGCGTTCTTCACCTTGGCCAAGGCATCAGCGAACTTAACGTCGGCCGGTGCTGAGTAAGCAGGGTTACCGCCGAGGATAAGTAAGGTGTCTACAGAGCCTGCATTGATACCGTCGGTTACTGCTTTGAGGCCAGCAAGGTGTCCATTGCGTCCCTGATCGGGAAGCGTGCGAAGCGTGAAGGACTTGCCCAGGTTACCCAGAGCAATGTTCATGCGATAGCTCATGGCAATGAGGTCAGCTGAGTGTTGGTCACCAACGGCGATTACACTTTGACCTTTGTTCTTCACCAAGTCCTTCGCAAGTGCTTTGACCCACTTTTGAACTTTCTTGTTTTCAGCGAACTTACCAACACTAACTTTCTTGGCGCCAGTATCTACTCCCAGCTTGGCCAACTCGGCCTCGAGAAGAATGACAAATGGCTTGATTTGCTCGTGGCGAAGTCCCATCCGGTGTTCCGCACCCATACCCGTATTGGACATACGAGATTCGACTGCGTACATGCGGTTCATCTTGCCGGCTTCAGGGTCTCGCTGTGAGGCCCAGTCCCGCGAATGCTGAGTTTGATTTGGGTGACTTGAAAGCAGCCCGGCATCGACATCGACGATGACTTGAGCCTGCGTTAGGTCTACATCAACTCGGTAATCACCACCGAAGGCTAGACGTGAAGCCTCTCGAACGTTGTCGTCAGAGATTGCTTCGTACTCTACCCACTGTGCTTCTGGCATCTTGGCCAGGAGCTGAGCCTTTTGGGCCGCCGTGCTTAGGGATGCAGATGCTTCTGCAAGAACGGTTAGCCCTTTACCACCTGCAGCGGCCAGCGCTTCAAAGTGCGGCTTCGCCCATTCTTCGAAAGCGCTCCAGTCCGTTGTGGTTGGCTCGCTTCCAGCGGTTTTGCGTTGGAGAACGTTTTGCAAACGATCCGGGTCGTAGATGTCCAGAATACTGGCTTGTGCAAAGCCGGTAGAGCCTCCCGATGTATTCGGGTGATCTGGGTTTCCGTCGATCTTGATAGGACGTCCATCGTAGCTGGTTACACTAAGTGGTAGACCAACACCGGCGATTTCCATGATGCTGCTGAACTTCTTGGTCTGACCGGGTACGACGCCAGCTGGCCGACGGGTGTGCGGTAGAATCTTTTCACGTTCCCAGCAACCGGTGGCTCCTGTGAGGGTGAGGGAGGCGCCCATAAGCTGCATGAAACGGCGACGTGATACGGAGCCTTGCTGGCCCACATCGACATCTTTGAACTCGCGGCCCACAAACTCCTGAAACTCTTCGGTTTCAGCCAGTTCATTGAGGCTCCGCCAGTACTTCTTCTCTTTTTTGGCTGAGTTTAGCGGTGACATGTTGAGCAATCCTCGCGTGGGTTAACGTTGTTGGCTTCGCGCAGCCTAGCTCCAAGTCCTGGATCATCTGAGACCCAATCCATCTGCGTGATGGCATGTTGTGGACGGAGATTAGGCTCTGGGTTGCGGTGACAATCAAGGCACCAGCCCATGCTTAGTGGCTCTTCTTGGTAAACGACTTCCATCTGGTCGATGCGACCGTGGCAGCTTACACAACCAACACCAGCATGAAGGTGAGCAGAGTGGTCGAAATAAACGTAGTCGGGAAGGTCATGAACGCGAATCCACTCAACCGGTGTATTGGTTTCCCAGCTCTTGTGAAGTGGCTTCAGCTTTTCACTTTTGAGTGCAACCTTGGAGTGACACGCCATGCAGGTCTCGGTTGACGGCACCGCTGCATGAGCTGCTTGCTCAACAGTCTGGTGACAATACCGACAGTCCATTCCCATTTCACCGGCATGCAAGGCGTGGCTGAATGGAATAGGTTGCTCTGGCATATAACCGACGTCAGTTGTTTTCGGCGAGAACCCGAATGTGACAATGAGCAGAATATAGAACACACCGCCACCGATACCCGCACCAGCGAGCATTCGGATCTTGTTTGTCCAGGGTGGAAACTCGAACAAGCTCATGAGACTAACCACTACCTTCCTGCGGAGCGTCTTAAGCTACGCAACAGGTGTCAAAGTAAGCGATAACTTCAGTTCCATGCTTTGGGCGCCAGAATAGACGCCCTGTGAACCGCGGTGTAAGCTTAACGCTTAATCCGAAGTAATCGCAATCACTCGATAAAGCGGTCCAATAGATACACCAAGGTGAGTTGTTATTGAGCCACTGTATTCGGGTATCCATTTGAATCATTTTGGAGGCATTGTCGAGAGCTGACGGCGGTTTTAGCACGGTTTTCTGACGCATTGTTTCAATTTAGGAGTAATTTGGTCCTGATAACGTTGGGTTATTTAGGGTACCGATTGATGACTTCGAAGTGGGTTTCCAACTCTGGGTTTGTCCTGTAAATGTTTATTTTTCAAAAAGAAATAAAGAATTTATCCGATCGGATAACTCGTTGGGGCATGATGCGTGTCGGTGAGGTGCTCGGCGGATTGATGTGGGTTTTTGGCGCAACCGGAAGATCAAAAACGTACGCGTGAGATACTGTGCGCACTTTAATGAAATGGTTGAGTAATTCGTATTTAAGGCCGTGGTAAATCACGATCCTTTGGCCGCAATTTTTTTCGTTACTCTTCGTTTGATTTGCTGCCATCTGAGCCTGACTCATCGAGCGAGTCTTTGGGGTCTGGACTATGGCGAATAGCGTGCAGCACCAATGCTCGGTACTGGCGAAGTGCGTCGGGCGGGGTGCTTTTCCGGTCCAATTCGATTCCAATACCTTTAATAGGTTTCTCGGTCTGTCGAACGATTTTACCGACAACTCTTACGGAGTCTGTATTACCCGATGGTGTAAAGAGAACTTCAACCCGCGTACCGACATCGGGCGGGAAGTCTGTTTTGATAAAGATACCACTTGGGCTGGCGTTGAGGGCTTCTGTGGCGTGCTCCAGCTTTACACCCTTCGCGATGACCAAGACGGGTATAGTCACACCACCGCGTCGCGAGCGCTTCTGTGTCTCGTCCTCAGCGTTCTTGTTGTCATGATCTGGTAAATCACTCATGGCTAAGAGTGATCATAGGGGGAAGCCGAGGGGACATCAATGTGTGATGTCCCCAGCAGCGTACTAACTTGGATTTACTACTTTTTCTTTTTGGCGCGAACTTGCTTCACAACTTCCTGGACGGATGCGAGCTCTTTCTCGGTGGCGCCGACAATTGCTGAGATTGGCGGCTCTTCTTGAGAAATTTGCGTCAAAAGACCGGTGCGACCATCGGTATTTGTAAGTGCCTTACGGATAGCTTTCTTCGTTTCGTCCGATAGACTTCGCTTGATCATGATAAGTTCTGCAGGAATATCAGCCGTGTAGGCCAAAATTCGCGTTGCCTTTGTCTTTTGCTTTTGCGTCTTCCAGGCTAGATTTCGGCAGTCCTCGAAGCAGGCTCCGGCGTGGACCCATCCTTTTTTCACTGCACTGGCAACTTTTGCATGACTGCCGAACCACTTGATTCGAACGTCTTTGCCGGGACGAAGGCCCGCATCCAAGAGAAGTTTTTGGGGATAAAGCCCACCACTTGTTGAAGTAGGGGATACCATACCAATGGTTTTGCCCTTGAGGTCAGCAACGGATTTAACCTTGCTTGATCTCGGAACGAAAGTGATGCCTGTGTAAGATCTGGAACCTTCTCGCTCAATCAGAGCAACGGGTTCGTAATCCTTCAGAGCTTCGCTGCAAAGCATCGGCCCCGCGTTGAAAATGTCGTATTTGGCTTGCTTAATACCACGCTCAAAGTGGGTATAGGCGCTTTCCTGAATCATTCCAATGCGAGCATTGGCGTGTTCACCCATATAAGTGGCAAGGGGTTGCCACCGGCTCGCTGAATCTTCGGAAGAGGGTGCCCGAGCGAATTTAAGTTCCTTGTCAAACCGCTTCACAACGGCCGCTTTGTCCGCATTGGTGGCACGCTTAGAAGCCACCACAGGCGCTTCGTAGCCCGTTGCAAGAGCAAGTTGACCGTTTAGCGTTTCAAACAAGCTCGGATCCAGTCCGCGCTTTTGGTAGGCGACTTCACCATCGCGATTGATGATAAAGATGTGAGGCAATTGGTCGACGCCATAGCGACGGCCAAGTAAACCAAAAGAGTCGGGGATAATAGGCCAATTCACTTTGTACTGAAGCGAGAATGGAAGCAGCGTCTCTGCATCTTGGGAAAGTCCAATGTGGACCAACTTCACTTCCCGAGTTTTCCAGAGCTTCTCGATTTGCCGTAAATCCTGCAATTCCGCTTTGCATGGCTCACACCAAGTGGCGAAAAAGGAAAGGACAACCGTTTTGCCAGGTTCCGTGGCGGTTGGTCCAGTTAGGTCACGTAGGGCGACTACATTTCCATCAAGGTCCCGCATGGAAAAAGGCGGTGCCTTATCCCCAGTCTGTAAAAGCAGATCCGGGTTGGAGATAAGAGATGAAACCACGAGTGAGAAGGCGAGAACAGCCTGCATACTAGGCCCCTCCATGTACATTGTTGAATTAGTGACGCAAGGTACCACCGTGAGGGCTGGTCTTCAATATGCGCTTAAAAAGTATATGAATATCAGCTATTTATTACATCTACCATGGGAGTTCCTCGCCGCTTTGATGCCAGAAGCGGCCAGATGTATCCAGGCTCAAGTCGTCTATGCGTTCAATCAGTCCTTTTGCGGCGACATCGGCGGTTATGAAACCTCGTCCTCCGGTTATATCGGTTTGGACGTAGCCCGGGTGCAAGATAGTCACTGCAATCTGACGGTCACGAATATCTTGCGCGAGAGACACGCCGGCGATGTTCAAAGCCACCTTTGACATTCTGTAGCCATAGGAGCTCCCAGAGGTATTGTCGGCAATGGAGCCCATTCTGCTTGAAATAAGAGCTATTTTGCCTCCGCTTGGGATTTTGCTCAGGAGTTTTTCCGTAAGCATCAAAGGTCCCAGCGCATTCACTTCGAATTGTTCTCGAATGGCGATGGGATCCAATTCGCCCAACCGAGTGGGCGTTAGGATGCCGGCATTTTGAATGACGAGGTCTAGAGAGACATCTTGAAGTTGCTGAAAAAGTTTTTCGTGGGTGCCGTGATCTCGAATGTCGATACCGGTGTAAACCTGGGCGCCCAGGCCATCTAGGTCTGGAGAGCTATTTCGACAGGTTGCGTGAATGGTCTCGCCGCGAGCTTGGAGTTGTTTGGCCAGCTCAAAGCCGATTCCCTTGTTGGCACCCGTGATTAAGACATTTCCCATGACACATCCCTTGATATGAAAAATCAGGGGGCAACATGGACAAATTTGGTAACAAGCGCAAGCGCATCTTGCTCGGCTTTGATCAGCTCGCGTTCAGTTGAATGGCACCTTGAGCGTCTAGGTGCTTCAGCATGTCGTCTCCGGTTAGAGAGTTGGCTGCTTGCCCACCAAAGTATTTCATAAGGCCAACCGATTCATAAGCCGGTTTGATGCTATCTGAAAGCAAGCCAATTTCTCTCAAATTGGGAACAAGTCGACTGAACATCACTTGCCGAAACTCTTCCATACCGGGCGCAGCCAAAATGAGTTGACGCCATTTTTCACGACTCATGATGCCTTCGAACCATTCTTCATATACTTCATAAGCCATGAACCGGTTGCGCATGAGCAGTGCTATCTCGAAAGCCCAATCTTCACGCTCTTGGCGCTCGGCTTCTGAGAGTTCTTCCATAATGTGGTCTCGAAGTGCGACAACTCCGTAATGGACATGTCGTGCTTCATCTTGGATGACTTGAGCCAATAGCTGTTTTAGAAGTGGTTCCTTGGTGCCTTTGTAAAGCATGCCAAACGCTCCAAGGGCGAGACCTTCAACCATGATTTGCATGCCGAGAAATTTCATATCCCAGCGGCCATCGGTCATCAGTGAATCGATGATCACAAAGAGGTTGTCGTTTATTGAGTAAAGCTTGTTGAGCTTGGACTCGAGGTATCTCTGGAAGACCTCCACGTGACGCGCTTCATCCATAACCTGGGTTGCACCATACATCTTGCCGTCAAAGAACTGTACGGCTTCGGTCACTTGAGCCGCGGCAAAAAGGGCACCTTGTTCTCCATGCAGAAACTGCGAGAGCATCCACGAAGTGATGCTGTAGGTGAACTTTCTTGATTCTTTTTCAGTAAGAAAAATTCGCTCGTCAGCCAGAACACTGAAGTCAAAAAAGTGTTCTGGAAGCAGCGGTACTTCTGGGTTCATGGGATCTACGTCGGTATGCCACGGTAAGTCATCTCCATCCCATTGGCCTTGTTTAGCCCGCTTGTAGAGTTCCTGCATCTCCGGGTGGTCATGAGGGTAAGTCCAATCGAAGTGAGCACTGTGATTGGCTGGCATCAGTGTTGGGACGCCTTGCTTTCCTCTTTTGAGTAAGAGTCCACGAACGCCCGAGGGTCCCAAAGACTTCAATACTTTTGGGTCTCGGATGTGACTAAATATTTCGAATGCCTCGGAGTAGCTGTCGAGTTGGTTTGCCACCATAGGTGGTAAGTGATCGGTAACTTTTAAAACCATAATAAACTCCTTGGTACTTATAGCGACGCCAATAAATCGGTGATTCGAAGTTGGTGGTAGTGGATCATTAGTTTATGAACGATAGGGAGTGCTGCCTGAACAACTTGAGCGGCTTCTGCAGGCGGAAGGTTGCCCAGCTTTTCTGCAACCAACTGTCCTTCCCAGTTAACCAGCTCGGCCATAGATTTTTCGTATTCTTCAATCAGGCCAGCGTGGAAACCTCGCTCTTGGGTAAATCCTGCATTTCGCAATTCCGTGAGGATTTTCAGACTCTCAATGTCTTTTTGGGATATCTTAATATTACCGTTCTCATCGGTGTGGGTCCCGATAACTTGCGCTTCAATCAACTGCTGAAGATCTGGTTCGCTGACAACACCACTCTCGATAAGCTCCTGGGCGGGAACGGAACCGGCTGCGAGGTCATCGGTGGACATTCCGTCAATACTAATTGAATGGCGTAACCCTTTTAGGAATCCTCTTTGGGCCGGGCTAAACAGCGTGTCTTGCTCATCTAGGATGGCTTTGATGGCCTTTAAGGGGAGAAAACGCTCGTGTTGTAATTTGCGAATCATCTGGATTCGCTCCAGGTGATCTTCACTGTACCAAGCCATGTTGTGGCCGGTTTTACGGCCCGGCGGAAGCAGGCCCTGTTGGATGTAAAAGTGTATGGCTTGTCGTCCAAGACCCGTAATATTACAAAGGTCTTTCATTTTGTAACACCAAGTGTCTTCTTGGATAGAAGATGCCGTACTGCTCATGAATCCGCCTCAATCGTAATGGGACCACAAGCATGAGCGATACAGCTTAAAACATGTCCTGACGCTTTCTCGTCAGATGTTAGACAGTTTGGCTCTGGCATAGAAACCTCACCGCTTACCACCTTGATTTTGCAAGCGCCACAACCACCCATAGTACAGGAGTAGGGCAGCTGACTGCCGCTCTTGAGTCCTGCTTCTAAAATGGTTTGACCGGGCTCAATGGTTGTCGTGGTATGTCCATCAGCAGTGTGGATGGTGAGTGATTCTGTACGGTCGCTGGTTGCTTTATGGGTGGTAGAAGCGGCTGCAGAAAATTCTTCTCGATGAATAGATGAAGCCGCGACTCCCATTGCCTTTAAGGACTCCGCTGCTAGGTCCATGAGAGATTGGGGACCACAAAGGAAAAAGTCTGCTTCCGTTTTCTCCGCTTTGAGAAGACTTTTGAGCTTTTGGGTGCTCAGCTTTTGTTTGGAACGGCTAAAGAAGTTGTGTTGATTAAAGCGGGTCCCAAAATCGTTTTGCAACGATTTGAGCTCTTTCGTGAACATGGCACTCTGCTTAGTTCTGTTAACAAATAGAAGCGTTGCGGTGCTTGTTTCACTTTGCTCTAGAGTATGTCGCAAAATGGAAAGGTGTGGTGTGATGCCGCTGCCTCCGGCGATACAGACGATATCTTCAGGGGCTTGCTCCGGTTGAATTCCGTAGTCTCCCGAAGGGCCGTAGGCGCCAATTTGGTCGCCGGGTTTAAGGGATTGATTCAAATACGTAGATACACGGCCTCCCTCAATTTGGCGCACACCAATGCTGATGCTTTCTGTTTCGCTTGCGGTGGAGCAAATGCTGTAGGGTCGCTTGAGGACTTGCCCATCCATTTCAATGGCCAGAGTTAGAAACTGTCCGGGGCGAAAAGCGATGGTTTCTCCATCCAGTGGGCCAAGCGTAATCTTAACTGCGTCTTCAGCGGTGGGCTCGACGCGTAAGACCTTAAAGGTGCGTTCGTTAAGAAGATTGCTGGCATTTTGAGCTTTGCGATTGTTGTAGGCCGAGCCGTCTTTGACCAAGAAGGGTGCCGGGGATTTTCCTCGGTAGGCCCAGAGTATGCTGTCCATGTCGCGATAAAGCTGGCGCAGGCCCTGTCGGATTTTACCGTGTCCTTCCAAAATTTTGGGCGGACGTCCGGGTTTTTGAAGTTGAGATGGATCTGTCGAGGGAGCGTACTTCATACAATAAGTGTGCGCCCTCTAGAGTAAAGTGTCAAGCAACACTTTACAGAATGGTCGTTTTGGTCCTGTTTTTTAGAACCATGTAGAGATCGAGCGTTTGCCTTCCCACTGTTCACGGGCTGTCTCAGAGGCCAAAATAGGCTTAAGTGATTGATTTTCAAACATATTTGGCGGCTCTACAACATCACCGGACCAAATGAGAGGGACACTTTGGTGGGTTGTGCTAAAGACTGGGGCCTCACCTTGGGCTGCTTTCAAGAACTCGATTCCAATTTCTGTACAGTAATAAGTGTTATCGCCAGCGCTGAAATCGTAATCGTAATCTTCGCCTACGAGGGTTTCGATTTTCTCCATGCCCTTGGTGCGCTCGGCTTCGGTGAGATCTTCGTTTCGCATCACAACCATGGTGTCTCGTGGGTACCTATCAAAAAAGTCACCCAGCTTTTCTCGAATAACACCAACATTTTCCGGCTTATGCCCAAAGGCTCGCTTGATGGTATCCCAAGCTGCGCCGAGAAAGCCGCGCCCGGTGGTGTTGGTAGCCATGCTGTGAATAATCTCTCCGTCGCCCGCATAAACAGCCGCGTGGGTCAGTCCACCACCCGAACCATTCAGAATGATATCACCGGGTTGGAGTTGATCGAGAACGGGTTTTACAGAATCTGTGCTAAGTCGATTTGGGTTGCTGAATACATCTGATGAGCCAGATTTCCAGACGAGTCGAATCAAAAACTCCATCACACGTTTGGTGAATGAGGAAGCATCGGTTGTGGCTGCATACTTATCAACCACCGGTTTGGGCTCCGCCTTGGTGCTTGGCCCCTCGTAGGAGTCTTGTTCATGGATTCCGGCTGTTTGCGCTGCTTTTGGGGTTTGCGCAGGGGACGTTTGCTCGGATGGAACAGCTACTTTGGGACTGCTGGATGGATTGAGCTTAACGGCCATAGGACGACTCCTGTTTGAGGTTCAATACAAGTATCGTCTAAATTTTTGCGGGGTTGCTAGGAAATTATGGGCTTTGTTGCTTTTTGGGCTTCCATTTGGCCCAGGATTTCCAGTGTCGTTTGTATTCCACTGTTCTTGAGAGCACTTTGGACATTTTAAAGATTTCTAGGCTTTTGATGTGCTCTTCGGGCGGATGCTCATTGTTCCATTTTCGGGCTATGTTTCCGGTAATAGCGGTTCGAATGGCTGCATATTTTTTGTGTTTGTTGGCTTTTGCAAATGCCAAGCGCCAACGGAAGTATCCCTTAAAAAGTTCGGGACGCCCTCGGGGACGAGGAAAGCTTACGGCTGCACCATCTTGCAGAACATCTACCACTTTGCCATTGGTCAGTGTTGCCTTTGAGACGTACCATTGAAGCTGGGTATTGGGATTGGTGAAGAGTCCCCAGTTTTGGTAAATGTTTGGTGCTCGGATGGCATTCCAAATAGGCGAGGGCCAGTTGACGCGTTTGAAGACCTTCATGCCTTCAAGTCCGGTAATGCCCATCACCGCAATCACCCAAATCATGGCGGCTGCTTGAAGCTTGCCCTTTATATCCAGAGGTTGTTTCGCTTCGTTTTCTGGAAGCTCGATGGTCTGTGTTTCTCTTTGAACCCATGCGACGATTTGATGACCCAGCTTGAAATCAGGCTTTTGCAGCCGTGCCTTGATACGGCCGGTGATGGGTTCAATGGTTTCCCAAAAGACCGGCGGCAGTAAGCAAATAATGGCTGCGCTCGAGTAGAACATAAAGTAGCCAACATCCATGGTTAGCCAGATGCCCGCATTCAGTCCCAAGAGTGCAAGAATAGCCAGCGCCCGGATACGACCATTCCATGATGGTAGCCATAGGAGCATGGGAATGGCGATTTCTCCCCAAGGAGTGAACTTACTTGCAAGCTTTAGAACACCTTCAAATTCGGCAAGCCAGATTCCAAATGGTTTGACCAAGAGATTGAAGTTCATGGCGTTGTAGAGTGCGTCGCCCGTAATCCAATAGACTTGGTGAACTTTGGCTGCACCGGCGGCGATGTAGAGCATGGTCACTTGTGTGAGCATGAGAGCACCGGCGAGATAGGTCAGTGGCCCATCTCCCGCTTTTTTACGTTGCGCCACCGTCAGTGGAATTAAGGCGGCGATGAGTAGCAACCCTGGAGAGAGTTTATCGCCGCCATAGGTGAGCAGCGGGTTACTAAGATTCATGCTGAGCAGAAGAATCCAGGATAAAAAGAGGGTGATACGCAGCCGATAGCCCATGACCAGACAACCGGCCAAGACGACTTGAAGTCCCACCAGTGCCCAGATGAAGACATCGGAATCGCTGAAGTGGAGGCTCCAGTAATAGGGTTTGTAGCCGTAAACTTTGTCCCAGAGAGGTTGGGGAAAGATGCCAGATTCAGTGAAGAAATAGCTGGTGCAAAAGAAGCGTTCGGCAAGGTCCGTAAAGAGTGCAGTGGTGAGGATCAGTCGAAATGCGAGTAGGGACCGTGGGTCCAGTTTGAAGAGTGTGTCTCGAAATTCTTTTGGAAAGCTCAGATTCATAGATTGGCCGTATCCTTAAGGGCTCTTGATAAACACCACGTTTTGAAGCCGTCTCATGATTTAAAGAGGAAGGCAAGACGGAGATACTGGATTTTTCTTTTTCTTTATAGGGACTTATGTGGTCCCAAATAAGAGTGAGACTCACTGTGATAGCGGCGCCGGTCAGAGTGGCGAGAAAGTCGCCAACCGAGGATTCTCCCTTGCCGTGGTAGTCGGCCCATTCTTTAAGTCCGCCTGCTGCAGTGGCCAGCGAGAAACCGGCGGCGGCCCGTAACCATGGGTCCTCAGTGATAAAAGAACCCATCGCGTAGCCACTGGCGCCGATTCCAATGCCCGCGCCGGCATGCAACCATTTGTCTTTCGGGATGTGGGCCAGGGCGTGAGCCGGCCATAGAGTGGTCCCCGTGATCATCAAGATGACTGTTATGACTTGCCAAATATGAATACGTGACATAGCAGAACCTCGAATTACCAGATCCGTAAAGTTTGAAGGTGACAATGAGTGATACACCCGAACCCGATAATGCCCGGTTAATCCGTGCAATGAAAATGGCTGCCCGTGTTCGCAGTGATTCGAACCGCAAGCGTTTGTACCACGCCTTGGTTGGCAGTGAGCTTTGGTTTGCAGTCACGGGAGGATGGACCGCGGAGAATCCATTGGCGACAGAGAATGTTGTTTGCGCCGGTGAGATAAACGGACGCCGCAGTGCCGCTGTGTTTACGTCGAGAGAGAACGCAACGAAGTGGCGTGAGGAACATCAAGAGTATGTGCTGATGAACGGTACCGATTTATTTGGTGCCTTGATTCAGACCAAAGTCGGCTCGGTTCAGATCAACCCGGCAGGCCCCATTGGGGGCGAGCTTTATCGGCATGAAGTCGAGACCATTGCTGAAGGTGGTCGGATTTTGCGATTGCGGGCAGAGGCTGCCGCATCGG
>MDSW01015544.1_pt1 | contig 14063 bp, 7 predicted proteins | sample 811171 | NCBI WGS metagenome assembly MDSW01 (sample SAMN05326641, study PRJNA326480) | marine metagenome | isolation source: seawater | place: Atlantic Ocean: North West | collected 2012 | reverse complement strand
TTTTGAATATGGTTTTTCAAGGTCAAATATTTTTTCCAATTCTTCTACTGTATAATCATCAGCATTAAAGTTGGTTTCATCCATTATAATAATAATATTTATTTTTTTAATAGAAAATTTGTTAAATTGATGAAAAATGATATGATTTTAATATCAACATATACAAATTATTATGTTAAAACAAAACGAAGAAATGACAGATTGTCCAATATGTTGTGAAGAATTTACTAAAAAAGCAAGGGCACCTATTAAGTGTGGTCATTGTGATTTTACTTCTTGTAAACAGTGTGTGAGAAAATTTGCTATTAATCCAGATACATTCGATGAACCACATTGTATGAGTTGTAATGGTAAATGGGATAGAAGTTTCTTTAAAAAAGCTGTTAATACATCGTGGTTTAATGGCAATCATGGATATAAACAACATATGAAAAATGGACTATTTCATCTAGAAAAAGCAAGGTTTCCTGAAACAATGGAAGCTGTATCAAATTATGTGAAAGTTCCACAATTTCGTCAAGATAACCGAAATATGGAAAAAGAAGTAACAGAGATGCAAGAAAAGTTATGGCAATTGAAACGCCATATACGCATTAATAAACAAAATATTGAACGGTTTACTATGGGATTACCAGCTATTAATATTGAAACAAAAAAAAAAGATAAAAAGGTATTTATCCATAGATGTCCAGCTGCTGAATGTTTAGGATTCCTAAGTAGCGCATGGAAATGTGGTATTTGTAACGTCTGGGCATGTAGTAATTGTGGTGAAATTAAAGGACATACCAGTGACACAGTATCGAAAGAACAATTGGATGAACTACATGTTTGTAAGCCAGAAAATATTGAATCAATGAATATGATTAAAAAAGAAACAAGACCATGCCCCGATTGCGCGGTTCCTATATTTAAAATATCGGGTTGCGATCAAATGTGGTGTACTCAATGTCATATTGCGTTTTCATGGAATACAGGAAGAAAAGTTACAGGTGTTGTTCATAATCCACATTTTTATGCATGGGCTAGAGAAAATAATACAAATGCTAGAAGGGTTGTGGGTGAAGTGGCTTGTGGTGGAATACCTGGAAGAGGTGAACTTATGGGTATGGTGAGGGAGTTTGTTGATACACTAATGGTATGGGAAGTATCCGTTTCAAATAATGGTCGTCGTTATCTAAATAATATACAGCATCAACAAATAAAATCAATATTTAATTATAGTGATTTCACTTCAAAACATAAAATAACTCTTTCTGATTTAAAAAATATAAGTAGTTCAACTTGTAGATCATCTGAAGAGACAAAAGAACGTGTCCAAAAAAGAGTAAATAATGTATGGTATTTATTATTCTTGGACTTCTTATTAAATTCGGATGATTATCATAGACGATTAACACATTTTCGTGCTGTAGAATTAGACACATTAAGACGCGACAATCAAAATCAAACAGATAATAAAATGCTAAGAATACAATATTTATCAAAAGAAATAACACAAAAAGTTTTTGAAACAAAATTACTTAGCCTTGATAAAAAGAAAAGAAAGAAAGTAGCATTGCTCGAATTATTTGAATTGGTAAATACGGTTTTTACAGAAACATTTATAGATATAATAAACAAGATGAGAATGATACTACCTATATTTAATAGTTGGTCGCAACATGATGATTATGAAGAAAACCTACTAGGTATTATGGATAATTTTAAAAGAATTGTTAGAATAACATGTTATGCTAATAAACAATTAAGGAAAATATCACACGAATTTAATTTATGTGTCCCACATATCTGTTTTGATTTAAGTATGTATAGAGGATCGTATAAATATTTCAGGGAAGTTGATTATGTAGAACCCAATGTAAATGCTTCTATGGAAGAATCAAATAAGTTAAAAAACTTGCTAGCATTAAATCAAGTGCAATCTGTTTTAAATAATAAAGATATTGTATCTCATCCATTGAGATATTTTAAACGTATTAATAAGGTATTAATCACTGTGTATGGTGGAAATAATAAGTCACATTTCAATATAAATACTCCTATTCATACTTATGTATATCTGAAACAAAATGGGTCATATCTAAAAAATAATAATCAAAAGTACATGAAAAAAGATACAATAAAAGCACCCATACCTATAATTGTTTTAAATCTTCTTAAAAATTATTTTATGATAAAATTATCACCTATGATAAAAGTTTCACCAAATGAATATGATATATCAAAAATAAAAATAAGTGACAATGGTTTTACAGATAATAGTTTCTATCCATGGAAAGGTGTTGATGACGAACTTAGAGCACATAAGCTTTATAAAAAAGCTATATCATATATGAAATCATTTATGGAAATTGTAAATAGTAAAAAAATGCCCTATAATAGAAACATTCAATGTTCAAAAGGTAAAACTATAAAATGGTATGAAGAAACTACATTACCAGTCTTTATCAACAACGAATAAATAATTTATGTAAAAAGTTATTTATCTTATTAGGATCTACAAATTTTTTAATGTCTATTGTATTGATTTGACTAGGTGATCGTTTGTAATGATTACATCCATAAAACAATCGGTTTTCTATAGATGTAACTATTTCTTTATCTTCCTCTTTTACTTGTGAAATATCTACACGAATATTACTTTGATATGGTTTACCTTCGCTCTTCCAATTACCAGAATACATATGAACTCTTTGTTTAGGATGACGATAATTTTGAATTAACCCAAATCCCACAATTCTATTTTTTTGATTATTCATTTCAATAACAACCAATAAACTATTTATAGGTATTTTCTCACTTATAGATTTTCTAGGTGTGTAAATACAACCGGGCCAATTGTTGTTTTCTCTCCATCTTTTATTTTCACTAAATGTAATATCATTAAATCTAGCCAGGCCTATATAAAATCGCTTATTACTTAATCGCGATGACATTATTTTACTTTATTAAATTTTCTCTTCGTTCTTTTCAATTTATTTTTTGCTCTAAATAAAGGGTTTATTATAGAAACCATTTTTGGGTCTATTTTATTAGATAAATCCAATAATTTACCACCAACACTTGTAGCAGGCATAGAAGCCAGTAATTTATTATCCAAAGGATGTTGCGTATATAAATCTATTAACGTTTTTTCAAACATTCTATATTTCAAATAATATCCTTCTGCTTGTTCTTCTAATTTTTCCTTACAATTACGGAATTTTTCCGGACATTTTCCTAGTCGTTCAAAATTTTTAGCATATTCCTTTGATTTTTTTAAATGCGTATGCATCACAATGATAGATGGTAAGAATTTATCATTGATTTTCGTATTGATAATTTTATCAAGATGGTTAGCGTGACAATTCATAAACGTTCCATATTCTTTTTTAAAAATATTATCAATTCTCTCCCATTTTTTACTTCGTTTTAATCTTAATCTACTAATAGCCGTATTTGACAACGCACATCTAATCATAATAGCACTGTGATGATCGCCTATATCATGTGCTTTTTTAGCCAGCGAATAATAATAACCAACATTATATCGAATACGAGCAATTGTATTTAGTTTATTATTACCATCTGTTAAAATTAATAAAACCAAATTTGTTATTGCGTTATCTACAGCTACTGGTAAACAGTCTTGTAGAATTTCATGCAATAAAGCAAACATTCTACAACTAGAATATCTTAATTGACGACTATTCCTTGATAATTTTATATCATAATCACTTGTAAATAATTTATGAATTATATTTTTAATACATCCTGTTTTTACATTTTCATTTTCATAACACATATTAAATAATTTTATTCCTTCATCTGAAAGCACACGATCTCTAGGCATTTAAATACTTATATCTCTTTTATTTTAAGTTCTTTTTTTTTGGTTCCTTTTTATATGTATTTATTATCATCATCTTCATCTTCAGAATCATAATCTGGTTTTAATTCACGTTGATTTGGTCCTATTTCTATATTGTCATCATCGTTATCATCGTCGTCTTCAAAATCAAAAGGAATATCAATATCATCGTTATTTTGTTCTACACAATGTTTTAAAAAATATTTTTTACAGTTGGGGAGAACAATAAAAAAAACCCCTAGAAAAAAAATTACATAAATAAATAAAATATTTCCTAATTCATCATCATCATCATCATATGAATGATTTGTGTTATTATTTTGAGCCATTATAGTTATTTGAATAAATAAGTTTAAATAACTATTTATAATATTTAATAATTTTTTTAACAATTGTCCTATACCATGGTCTAAATTGTTTTATATTTCTTTCTAGTTCTTCAATAGTAAACCATTTCATGCGATCTTTTTCATATATACCGTTTTCTTTTAAAACCAATTCAGGTGTTTTTTTCCATGCATCTTCATATATTTTTTTATGTTTTTTAATAATAGATTTTGTATAATAGATTGGAATAACAAATGAAGTATAATGTTTCATATTGAATCTTTTTATACACTTATTTTCTACCATAAATTTTATATGTTTATGCGACCCTAAAACTCCTTCGGTTTCTTCCCAACCTTCTCTGGCTGCTGTTTCCATTCTATTCTCCTTCCTTTCAGGGGCTCCTCCAAAATCACTCCATAAACCACTTGCTTTATGTTCAATATGTCTACTTTCTCTTCCAAACAAAAAATAAATTTCGCCTTTGTAAATCGCAACTGGTAAAATACCTCCTCCCATTATATTTTATATAGTAAAAAATTATATAAAATATTTAAATTATAATAATTATAAATTATTTATTTGAGATAAATACTACTACTTCTATCTGTTCTAGCACCGGGCACTTTATAATTTGCTAAATATGTTTCCTTTGTTTTATTGTTAGTTAAAGGAACCTTTCCATTCATCTTAACATAGTTTAAAAACAGATCTTCATTGCATGCGTTTTTATCACCAAAAAATTTCTTTTCAGGATCAATAAATATAGTTCCTCCATTTGTGGTTGGATTTATATCTGCGAAATTATTTAATCTATCCGCGCGAAATTCAGCACCAGTCCAATACATTGACATTCTAGGTGGTTCAACATTTGTTATGTCAACTATTGTATAATTTGCATTATAATTGTTTAGGTTTCCAGATATATCCGAATTGATACCAGAACCACTACAATCATCACATAGAGCAGAACCACGTGCTAATTGCTGTAAGGTATTGTAATTTCTTACTTTAGTTATTTTTCCAACTTTATCATATTTTATTGTTCCAGTTGAATTCTGTCCAGATTTCAAATAAAATCTATTTGCTTTTTTTTTAATATGATTATAAATTGTTTTTGATTTTTTATTTAAAATATATTCATTACCATTAATATTGGGAGATGGATTTTCAAAACACTTCATATATACATATAGTAGTATTATTTACTCATACAAATATTCTAATTTAAGACTTAATGAAATATCCATTTGATTCATATCAACTTTACGCCCATATTCATCTAAAAATTGAATTCTTAATTTTTTAATATCTACTGGACCAAAGTATTTTCTCATTTTTATACTACTATCGTTGGTAGTTCCATTAATATCCCATAAATCTTGAGCGGTTTCTCTGCCTCCATAAGTTCTAGTAATTCTCGCTAAAACATTAGAGGTATTTATAGAATTATTATAAACAGCTATAACATTATCACCACTGTTTCTATTATAATCATCAACTACCATATAAATATATTTGGTTCCAAAATTATCATACACTCCTTCTGAAACAAAACTCACACCTTCATATCCTAATATATTTTCCGGAATTGTAATATAAAATGGCAAATCTTCATTAATTAAATCCGCCGTATATTGTATTTTTTGAATAGCAAAATTACATTTGATGTCTGCTTCTGGTAAATTTGTGCTTTGATAAAAACGAAATTGTGTCCAGGTGCCTAAATCTGTTAATTTGGCAATTTTTGCACAATCAATTTTAACAGCACCATATGTTAATCCTTTATTACCTACACTGGTTGTTGTAGTTTGATTTCGCCCAATTGCTACACCCGTAATTGCATCATAATCATCATCTCCTATAACTACTGTTATATTTTCCCATGAACTCCAACCACTACTATATGATATAGAAGGCTCAGCTTCCCAATCTTCACTAGCATGATATCTAAATTGAACATATAATTTATCATTTGGGATATCAGGATACCCTAAATCTACAATTTGCTCATTGTTGATAAAACCATGATAACCCCCCGCCACACAACTAATGTCAAATACATCAGTATCTCTTAAATAAAACGCACGATTAATAGTAGCATAACGAGTTTTACCATTCTTAAAAACAATATTTTTTGTATCAACATAATCTAAATAATTATCATCATCGTCCCATGGATCTGTTGAATTTCCCAATCCTAAATGTTTTGTAAATATAACATTACTATCAGCATCATCAACAGTAACCGAAGAACCCATACTTGCTTGCGATGAACCATAATAATATAGTGTTTTTCCCATATAACCATTTGTATTTAAAATAACATGAGCGCCTGTTGAACCAGGGTCACCCTTTCGAATTATACCATCTGTATACTCACCACCAACATTCCAAGAACCATCGCTTGTTGTACTAAATCTTAATATATGTCCCAAATTAGAAAAATCACTAACATCAAATTTATATGAATTTTCGGTTAAAATTGTCATAGCGGGATGCTGAACACCATCCACAAAAAATTTATTAGATATTGGAATACCAGCACCAGTAATATTTACAATACCACCAATATTTGAATATTTATCTGAATAGTAATATAAAACATTTGGAGTGTTGTCATCTGGTTCAAAAACAACAGAATTATTAACTAATGTAATTTTCGGTGTGTATTCAATACCCCCATTCCATGTACCATTTACAATTTCACTAAATTTTAATGTATGAAAGTCCATTGATTTATCATTTAATAAAAATACATATTTATTACCACGAGTAACAGATAATGTGGGTTGTTGAACTGTATTAATTGTAAATTTATATTCAATTGGTGAAGTAGCGCCAGTAATTGCAATTGTCCCACCTTTATTTGTTCCAGCGGTATCATAATAATACAACGATGCTGGTGCGGTATGATCTATTGTAAATTCAATTGTTGTATTATCGCGAATCACTCCAGTTATATATTCGGTTCCATTTGTAGTATGCGTTCCATCAATAGTTTCACTAAATCTTATTTCATGCCCTATCATTGATGTATCTTGAATATCTAGAACATATTTTTCACCACGAATAAAATTTAATGGCTTTTGATCTACGTTATCGATCATTAGAATACTTCTAATCGGTATAGCTACACCAGTAATATCGCCATAACTACCTGTTGCGTTATTATTGGAAGTATACCATAATCGCTGAGGTGCGTCTGCGGGAACAATAAATTGGACGGTTCCTACTCCAATAGTTAATCCACTATTATAATTATTTTTTAATTCGTCATCTGATGTAAGTTTAAATGTATGTCCCAAATTAGTAGAATCACTTGTATCTATTATATATGTATCTCCACGAACAAAATTTAATATAGGCGTAGCAATATCGTCAATAATATAACTATAAAGAAAAGGAGTGGCTGTTCCAACAATATTTATGGTTCCTCCCTGTCCTGGATAACTAGTGCTAAAATAATATAATGTTGCTGGGGCATTGCTAGGGACTTCAAATACTACGTTATTAATTCCGATTGTAACTTGGTTTGTATATGACGAACCACCACCGTGAGTTCCATCATTTGTCTGACTTATTCTAAATCCTTGTCCAGACATTGAACTATGATTTGTTGTAAAAACATACGTATCTCCTCTTTTTAAAGATAATGTATCTTGTTCAACTCCATCTATTGCGAATTTAAATGTAACTACACCTGTAATTCCTATATCTGCTCCCATACCATTGTTTTCATCGGCATAATAATATAAATCATCTGGTGCGTCTTTTGAAACTAAAATTGTTAATGTATTATTAACAGTATCTCTAGTTACTCCTGAAGAATATTCAGTTCCATTATTATGAACACCATCAGCAGTTGTTGTCAATCCAAATGTATATCCAGTCATTGAACTGTCACCAATATCAAAAACATAAGTATTACCACGAATAAAAGATATTGTTGCTTGTTTTACATTATCAATTTCATAACGCATATTAACTACTCCTGTTATATTAATTGCTCCACCAGTTAAACTGTCATTACTACTGAAATAATATAATGTATCTGGAGCATTTGGAGGAACGGTAAATGAAACTTGACCTGCTGTCGTTGTTATTCCTGTAGTATATTTTTGAGCAAATCCAGCATTACATTTGTCACTATATTTAAATAAATCTTCACCACCCATATAACCATCGTAATAACCATAAATACTCATCGTTCCAAAATCACCCAACACGGTCACTGTTATATTTCCATAATAAAAATCATAACTTACACCTCCAACCAATTTTGTGACTTTTTTATTTGCATCACCAACATAGGTTAATAAATTTGTTTTACCATCATTCAAAAATGCTATAGGATGATTTTGCGTAATCGATCTTAAATAATAGGTTCCACGATATAAGCCCCATTTTGTAGCCGGATTATAACTTACTTCACTATTAAATGTATATTTATTCTCTCCTGCAATATCCAATACATTAACAAACTTATTGGTTTCTATACATTTGACATCTGAATCTATGGTTTGATCTACGAATGTCCCATCTGGAGATTCACTAAATTCAAATGGTAAATTTAAGGAGGTTACCGATGTATCACTTGTATCAAATATATATGTATTACCTCTAACAAGAGATATTGTATCTTGTTGGACACCATCAATAATAAATTTATCACTTTGTATTCCTGACACGTTAATTGTTCCTCCGCCTAATGTTTCTGCTACATCATAATAATACAATGTAGATGGAGCGTCTCTAGGAACAACAAATGTTATTTGGTTAGACGCAATGGTTATACCAGTCGAAAAATCTTGATAACCACTAGAACCCTGATGCGAACCATCGTCAATTGTACTAAATCTTAACGCATTATTACTCATAGATGTATCTGTAATATCAAATATATATGTATTACCTCTCAGAAATGATAATGTAGGTCTCTCAACACCATCTATTTCAAACCTTTCAATAACTGTCCCTGTTATGTTTATTTGACCGCCCATATTTGGAGAACCTTCAATATAATAATACAATGTATCTGGTGAATATTCGCTCAATACTAATTGAAATTGTGTTTGATTGACAGAAACACCTACTGAATATTCAGATGATAATACACAATCGTTTGCATAAGTTAGTAAATCTTCACCACCCATATAACCATGGTAATAACAATATACACTAACCGTTCCAAAATTACCGTGAACATTTACAGTAACATCACCATGATAAAAATCATAACTCACATTATCAACATCTTTTGTGAATTTTTTAGTTCCATCACCATTATAGGTAATATTAGCATTACCATTATTTAATATAGCTATTGGATGGTCAGAAGGAACATTTTTAAATGTATATGTTCCTATTGAAAACCCCATTTTTTTAGTCGAATCATATACTGAACCTCCATTAAAAACATACTTATTTCCACCTGAATTAACAATATTTACAACCGTTTGAGATGTAGCACAAATAACATTAGGTGTGGTAGTAACCGCGGTAGAAACAATACAACCATCTGAATATTTCAATAAATCTTCGCCACCCATATAACCATGATAATAACAGGATACACTAACCGTTCCAAAATCACCAGAAACAGTAACCTGAATATCACCATGATAAAAATCATAACTGACCCCACTAACCGTTTTTGTTAATTTTTTTGCTTGTTCTCCGGTATAAGAAATATTTGAATTTCCATCATTTAATATTGCCATTGGATGATCTACTGGAATATTTTTGAATGTATAAACACCAGTTGCCATACCCATTTTTTTAGACGAATCATAACCAGTTGCACCATTAAAAACATATTTATTTCCAGAACCAACTGAAACGATATTAACTATTGAAGTTTCTTGCATACATAATGTATCTGGTTCATTGTCAGGAACAGTAGGACCTGCTGCGTCAATACCTTTTGCTAATCTGAAATATTTCCCAACCATCGTAGCATCAGATATATCAAAATTATATGTATTTCCACGTATTAAATCTAATGTCGGTCTATCTGTTCCATCAATTTCTATTTTATCTTCTGCTGGAAAACTATTTCCTACACAAGTTATTGTCCCACCCATTAATTCATGTGTTGGAGTATAATAATATAAATTTGTAGGAGCATCACCAGGGACTGTAAATGTTATAATATTATTATTTTTTACCACATTTGTAGTATATTCAGCATCTAAACTACATTCATCAGTATAGACCAATACATCTTCTCCACCAGTTCCACCATGATAATAATTATATATGCTCATTGTTCCAAAATCTCCCAATACCGTAACTGTAACATCACCATAATAAAATTCATAACCAACACCATTTACTAGTTTTGTTAATTTTTTTGTAGCGTCTCCGGTATAAATTAATTTATCTAATTGTCCATTATTTAAAATAGCTATGGGATGGGATTGGGGAACATTTTTTAATGTATAAACATTATTATATATACCCCATTTCTTATTAGAATCATATGATAATCCACCATTTAAAACATATTTAAATCCATTGCTGGAAACAACATTAACTACTGTGATATCAGCAACACACGATGTATCAACATTGCTATGACCAGGTGGACTTAATAATATACCGTCACTGGATGTTGCTATTTTGAAATCATATGGTAAAAGACTATTGTCTGTCAAATCAAATGTATAAACACCTCCTCTATTTAATGTTAAATTGTTTTGTGCGATATTATCAACAGCTAAAAATGTATTTACAACACCAGTAACATTAATTGTTCCACCCATTCCTGATGTATTTTCTTCATAATAATACAATGTCGATGGGGCATTTGTATCTACAGTTACAGTAATACTAGAAGCGGTTGTAGAAATACCAGTGGTATACTCAACACCACCGGACCCGTGTGTTCCAAATTGGGTTGTACTAAGTTTAAAAGGATGAGTTGATAATGAAAATTGACTAGCTGTAAAAATATATGTATTACCCTTTTCAAATGATAACGTAGCTTGATCAACACCATCAATAGCAAACTTATTACCAAATGAAGTGCTTATAACAGTCAATGTATGATTTATTGTATTACCACCTCCTCCTACTTGTTTAGCAGTAATAACATGATTTGCTCCAGCGGCTCCTCCTATTGATCCTATTTTAACAGTATGAGCAACCGTTTGAGGTGTGGGAATTAATTTCGAAGTAACCGTATGATTAACGGTTTGATTACCCCCTACTGTAGTAGCTGTAACCGCATGGTTGAATGTATTTCCACCACCTTCCTGGACAACTTTTACAGTATGATTAATTGTATTACCTCCACCATATGAATTTGCTGTTACAACTTTGGCAGCATGAGTTGTTCCTCCACCAGTAATATTCATCTTCGCTGTTAAATTATGTGTTGTTCCTCCACCAGTTGTCGTAGCTTTTACAACCATATTTGTGGTAGGAATAGTTGTATCTGGATTAATAGCTGCTACCGTATAATTGGTGGTTGTTCCACCACCAGTATTTACAGTGGTTATTGTCTTATTTATGGTTTCAGAACCGGAAATATCCCATATATTTACGGGATTACCACTAGGATCGCCAGCAACTCTATCCATCAATAATGCTTCTTTTCTATCAATTATATCTTCACCATATAACTTTCCTACTTTTCCAGTATATTGCGCAAACCGATAACCTAATATCCAACCTAATTTTAATTGAATAGGATAATCTTCTGGAGAGGTATTTTCCCAATCGGGTAATCCATCTGCTGTTAAAATAGGTTCTGGTGGCAAATCAAACCGAATAGTTAAATAATCATCGGGACTAAATGGTCGCACTTCTATTCCAGAAGCATCTGTACTTCCACTAATATCTGTTAAACCGAATATTGTTCGATGAGAACGCTTATCTATTGCACATTCAATTAATGTATCGTTTGAAGACGGGTCTGATAAAATAGCAGATTCCAATTGTAAATTTATTTGATTTTCCATATCCTGTAATGTATAATTGCCATCTGGAATAAAAACACTACCTTTAAATTTTCCTGTAAATCTATTGTTACTTGCATCAATTTTAGAATTAGAACAGTCAATAAAAAAATAATTATTGTTTAATTTTCTTGAAATTTGGAAATAAGTTGTAGGCATTTCTAACGATACTAATTCCATGGAAACCACGTTTTTTATGTCTGCTGGCAAATCATATGTTACATCGCTACTAGATGTTTTGTGATAATTTTTCCTAAATCTAGTATCTAAACTCAATATCTTTGTCATAGTATCTGGTTGATATATGTCTTTCTGTCGTGTATTGCTTCTTGCATTAATTCGTTGAGCAACTGTCATATCTGCACTTGTGTCATTTATTCCGTAACCACTATTGGCTTTTATAATCATATGTTCATCCGTTTCAATGATATTTGAAACTTTTAAATTGGTTGGTTCTTTTAAATTTGCTTTTAATTTCTCAGTAACATTTTTTACAAATTTAATAATATTTCTTTTCTTGGTTTCACTAACCGTCGCGTCCAATAATATTTGATCGCGCATAGTATTTGCTTTCTTTAATATCATATCATTTGTATATGGATGTTTCAAGTCAATTAGGTCTTCTAACTCAGTTATATTATAGCTATTGATATCTAACTGAAAATCAGTTTCACTCATATATATATAATTATCTTTAAAATAATAATTATATACTAATTTACCATAAATATATATGCGTAAATTCACGTATCTGAATAATACAACTTTATTAAATCATGATTTATTTCTATTTTTTAGTTCTTGTTCAAAATCTTTTTTTGTCAATTTGTAACCCCAATGCTGTAACGTTTGTCTTATAGCAGGGCTAATTTTATGATTATCCCAATCTTTTCTTGTTCCTTTTTTCATTATCATTGTAATTAACCATTTTCTAAATCTTCCATTTGGTCCTGCTAACATTTCCCATCGTTTTATTTGTCTTTCATCATCACTGCTTCTTTTTCCTGAATAATAATCACAATACCATTGAACCCAACCATATGGATGACTATCCTTCATCCAACCCTTACTTTCCCAAAACTTTAATGTCGTCCCAACTTTTTTATTATATTTATTTAATTTTTTATCATATTCGTCAAATGGTCTAGTCATCTTATTATCGGGTATATTTTTCAAGAAATTATATTTTTTATGTTTATTCTTTAATGTTTTATCATGAAATTTTGATTTTATTGGTCTCCAATATGTTCCTCCAAAACTACCCATTAGAAATATTTGACGTGGTGTTAAATTCGGCTTAAAATCTTTATCCATTTTATTTGTACCTTTTTTATATTTTTTTGTTTTGTTTTTATATTTTTTTTTTATTTTATATGTTCTAGTCCATTTCTTTCCACCTCCAATCTGAACTTGTTTTACTCTTTTTCTGCCTTTATGATATTTCTTATATGCTTTTTTGGCTAATTTTAATGCTTTACTACTTTTTTTACAATTTTCTTGTAAAATTTTGTAATCAACCGCCGAAGCTTTACCTCCAGTAATAGCGCTAGCTAATCTAGCATATCCCCATGAATGACCTGTCTGATTTGGTCTACTACCACTAGAAAAATACGCACCTTGACCTTTTTTAAACATTTTTTTTAAACCCTTCAATTTACATCTTGTTTTTTTTGATAATTTCATTGATGGTTTTATTTTATCTATCTTGTACATTTTTCGTGCTTTAATTATATGTGGGGATACTTTTGATTTAAAAGATTTAATTTTTTTTCTAGTATGATATTTACCACTCTTATACATTTTTCTTGATTTTTTTAGTTGTAAAGATTGTTTTTTTTTATCTCGACGCGTTAAATTTCTAGGAACATATCTTTGTGGAACATTTGTCATTATATATATATAATATAAACATAATATATATA
>MDSW01008215.1_pt1 | contig 14067 bp, 12 predicted proteins | sample 811171 | NCBI WGS metagenome assembly MDSW01 (sample SAMN05326641, study PRJNA326480) | marine metagenome | isolation source: seawater | place: Atlantic Ocean: North West | collected 2012 | reverse complement strand
GTAATAAAACATTATCTGAAATTATAGCTTTACAAGAATTTGGTAAAAATGATTTAAATTTTTCTGTTGTTATGCAATAAGAAGCTTTAGTTGATCTAGCTAATTCAGCATATTTTTTTGAATGAAAGAAAGTAATTTCATTAATTTTAGATGAATTGAGATCTTTAATGTCATTTACTTTATCAATTTTAAAATTTTGATGTTTAAGACCAATGGATTGTAGTAATTGATTAATTTCGTATGGTCCTGTATTTTTAAAAAAAGGATTGGTCATCAATAAGTTTAATATCAAAACTTATTTTAAATGCTTATCAATATTTATTGCTAATTATTTCCTGTCAACAATTGTTGCAGACCATTGAGCATCAGCTACTTTTTTGCCTCCTACAAATGCATCACCTTTATATTTCCAAACGCGACCATGAGATCTTATCGCTTCAATATTAAGTTCAAGTTTGCAATCAGGTATAACTGGGCTTCTAAATCTAGCTTTATCAACTGTCATTAAGAAAACTAATTTATTTTCATATTCTTTTTTATCTATACCAGCAGCAGTTAAGGCTGCAGCAGCTTGACCAAATGCCTCTACAATTAATACACCTGGCATTACAGGTTGGCCAGGAAAATGTCCTTGCACAAAAAAACTATCTTTTTTAACATTTACAATTGCTGTTGCAGAAAATAATTTTTTTATATTTATTAATTCATCAATTAAAAGCATTGGTTCTCTGTGAGGTAATAAATTAATAATTTCTTGTTTATTTAATTTCATATATATTTAATTTATTTTAAAATTATTTATTTTTTCATTCACAATTTTTAAAATGTCATTTGTAACATCAAGTTCTGATTTACCAATAACAATTTGTTGAGATGATAGTATAATATCAATATTTTTTTTTTTCGCATAATCATTTAATATTTTATTTACTTGGCTCATGAAACTTTGAATGCTCTTTTCTTTATCTTGATTAATTCCATTTAATTTTGTTTTATTTTCATTATTAAATATATTTATTTCCTCTCTAAGCAAATTTACTTTTTTATTATATTCAGTTGCTTCGAGTATATTTTTTTGAGAAATGAGTGATCTTTCTTTTTCTTTTATATTTTTTTCTTTATTTCTTATCTCCAATACAATTTTTGTATTTATTTTCTGATAATATTCAATTATTTTTTTTCCAGAAGTGGAATTTTTAACAATTTTATCTAAGTTTGCATAAGCAATATTTTGAGAATAACTATTTGTAGTAAGAAGTAATAAAATTATAATTAAGAAATATTTTATATGATTAATCACTAAAAAGTTGTGCCTATATTAAATCGAATTGACTCAGTGACATCTGAGTTATTTTTTGTTAAAGGAATTGCATATGATAAGCTTAATGGTCCTATTGGTGTGAACCAGTCTAAAGCTACACCTGTGGATGATCTAATTTTACTATTATCATCTATTGTTGAACTATAATCAACACCCCAAACATTTGCTGCATCGAAAAAAAGACTTACATCTAGGTCTTGTATCTCTGTAAATAAATTTGGCATTGTTGATGCAACATTAAGTGATGATCCAAAATTTCCTCCTATAAAGTCATTTCCATCTTTTGGCCCAATCTTCCCTGGTTCAAAGCCTCTTAGTTTTCTTGAGGGTATGAATATTCTTTTGGTTATTCTCGCATCGTCATCTGTAAAAGAGTTTGAACTTGCTGTAAATAATCCTAAAGAATAAATTTGACCAGACTCAGTTTCAAAAAACTTTGATATATCTAGTTTATTTACTAAAGTATAATCCTCTGAATATAAAGGCAGTTCCTGAACAAATCTAATTTTATATCCCTCAGATGGATTAAAATTTTGATTTAATTTATTTAATGTTAGAGCATAATTAAGATTTAAATCTAAATAGTCTCCATCTTGTCTTTTTTTAGCAGCTGAAGCTTTGGATGTTGTTGATATATCTTCATAACTATTCGATATTGTAGGTGAAAAGAAAATATCCTCATATTGTTCATAGGATGTTCCAAAACTAAAGGCTGTTTTTTGTGTTTTATAACCATATGAATCAAGGTTATCTATCTCCGACCTTTCAAAACTTCTGTACAGAGATTTATTTGAATTTTTATAATTTCTCTCATTAGTAAAAATTTCTCCAGTAATTGATCTATCTGTAATTGATAATTCTGTACCAAGTTTTATGCCTTCACCAAGATAATTATTTTCAGAAATACCAAAGCTTAATGAACTACCACTTGTACCAGTGCCAGCACCAGCAAATATTTCGCCAGTAGGTTTTTCCTCAACATCAATATTTATGATTTTTGTTTTTTTCTCTTCATTAGTTTCGACGTTTGTTTTAACTGATTTAAATAGATTGAGAGATCTTATTTTATTAAAGGATTTATTTACTAATAGTTCATTAAACGGATCTCCCTCATCGGAAATAATGCTGTTTCTTATAACTCTTTCTGAGGTAATATAATTTCCTTTAATATTAATCCTTTCGATATAAAACTTTTTAGTATCTTTAATATTTATAGATAAATTAATTTTATTTTTATCAACTATGCTTTCATTGTAAGTTGCGCTAACAAACTCATAATTTTTGTCTAATGCGATTTCATCAACTTCATCGAGAATATCTTCGATTTTATTTAATGAATAAGGTTTTGAGGTAAGGTCTTGCAAAACATTATTGAGATCTATGAAATCTTTTTTATCATAATCAATTGGAATATTAAGCTGCATTTGGTTAAAATAAAATTTTTCACCTGAGCTTATGTTAAATATAACATCAAAATATTTATCCTCAATTATTTGAGCGAATGAACTATTTATTTTTACATTAAAATATCCTTTATTTTTATAAAAATTTGCTAATAATTTCTCGTCCAACTTAAATCTTTGTACATCAATATTTCTTTTAGTAGATATAAATTTCCAAAACTTATGTTCCTCAGATACAATGACTTTTCTTAACTTGTTATCTTTAAAAACTTTTTGACCAATAAATTTTATATTTTTTATTAATGCTTTTTTTCCAAGTTCAATATTATAAACTAAATCAATTGTATTATTATTATTATTTTTTATTTTTGTTGATACTTCAGAAAAATAATAGCCATTGACTCTTAAAATATTTATTATTCGATCTCTATCTTCTTTAATTTTGCTTTCAACAAAAGAAGATTTTTCTTTTTGAACCAAAATATCTTTAATCTTTTCAATCAGAGATTGTCTTTTAATGCCTTCGAAAACTAAACTTTGAATTAATGGATTTTCTTCTACATTAATCCTTAAAATATTGTCATTAAAATCTAAATTAATATCTTTAAAAAAATTTGTTTCATATAATTTTTTAATAATCAGATTTAAATCTGACTCAGTTATGTCGTCGTCAATATTGTAGCCACTAAATAAAATTATAGTTTCTTTTGATATTCTATCATTTCCAGTAATTAAAAATTTTTTCAATGGTTCTGCATAAGAAATTTTAATATTTAGAGACAATAATAGGATAACTAAAAAAATTATCTTACATAAATTATTAATAATATTTTTTAACATAATTTTGTACAACATCTCTAGCTAAAATTCTTACTCTAAAAATTTGTTTAACAGATTTAGGTTGAATATTATAATATTTTTTAAATATTTTAAATTTAATTATTTTCATTAAATAAAACGATATCTTTTCATAGTTTAATTTTTTATTCAAAAACATGTTAACTAATTCATCATTTACAGAAATTAAAATCGTTTCAAATAGTGTATCTTTGTATGGTATTATTTTTAAGATTTTTAAGGTTTTGAATTTTTTTGTACTTGGTATAGAGAGATTAAGATTATTCATTTTGTTTAGATCAATCAAATTTTTTTCATAAAAATTTAAAGAGCTATCATCATATATTGAATTAAATATTGGAATATCCATTTTAGTTTCGTGAGCTAGAATTTTAATAGTGCCATTTTTAAAAATAATTATTGCATGTACATAAGAATTGGGATTTATTAGTATTTTTAGTTTATCAAAATTTAGATTAAAGATTTTTTTTGCTTCAATAATTTCAAATACTTTATTAACTAATGTTGATGAATCTATAGTGATTTTTTTTCCCATTTTCCAATTGGGATGTTTTAGCGCATCTGTAATTTTAATTTTTTTTGAATTTAAAGACTTTTTTAAAAATGGACCTCCTGAAGCAGTTATGATTACTTCCTTAATGTTTTTAGCATCTTCTTTTTCAATAAGTTTATAAATTGAGAAATGTTCAGAATCCACTGGTACGAACTTAGTTTTATTTTTTTTAAGTTCTCTATTTATAAGATTCCAGCCACAAATAATTGACTCCTTATTTGCAATTGCAATTTTTTTTGTAAATTTTATTATACTTATTGTAGGCAACAGACCATCAATACCAGATATTGCACTTATTACATAATCTAGTTTTTTTTTAAAAACATTTTTAAATACATTAAAATTATCATATGTTTTAATTTTATTTTTTTTGAACTTAAGCTCCGATATTTTTTTTTTTCTTTTGTTTGTGATTATTACGTGTCTAACATTATATTTTTTTGCTTGCTGAAATATTCTATTTGTATTTTTATTTGTAGATAATAAAACTATTTTAAAATTTTTTTTATCTTTACTAATAATATTTAAAGTAGTTTTTCCGATTGATCCTGTAGATCCTAAAATTACAACATGTTTCATATAGATAAAATATAAATTAAAAGATTGATTGGTACTGAAATTATTATCCCATCAACTCTATCAAGTATACCTCCATGGCCGGGTAATAAATTACCTGTATCTTTTAATCTAGATTGACGTTTTAAATATGAAAAACCTAAATCACCTAGTTGTGAGAGCAAACTTAAGGAAATTGTTAACATTATCACAATAATCAAATTGAGATTTATTAACTCTAAAAAAAAATACATACAAATAAAAGAACAAATAAATGAACCATATACACCTGAATACGTTTTATTTGGACTTATTTTAGTTAATTTTTTACCTTTAAAAATTTTACCAAAAAACAATCCACCTATATCTGTAAAAATACATATTAAAATAAAATAAAAAATTATTTCTTTATGTGGATCTAAACATATAATTATCAATATACATGATAGTAAAAAATAAATGAGACCTAGAAATATAAGTATAAATTTATAAGATTTTATTTTTTTGTTAATGTTTAACAATTTGAAAAATTCTAAAGATGAAAGAACAAATGTAAAAAATATCAAAATTTTAAAGACAAAACTGTTTATGTAAGAATAATATAATATTAATAGAAGAATTATAGATGTAACGATTCTACTTGTAATTTCTTTATACTTCATATTTTCCCGAATTTTCTTTTTATTTTATCGTAATCTTTAATTATTTTATCTAAATCTTTTTTAGTAAAATCGGGCCATAATTTGCGTACAAAGAATATTTCAGAGTAGGAAATTTGCCATAGTAAGAAATTGCTAAGCCTTTTAGTGTTTCCTGTTCTTATAAGAATTTCTGGGTCAGGTATATTCTTTGTAAATAAATTGTTCTCAATACTTTTGATTGAAGGTTTCATCTTTTTCTTAATTATTTTTTTTAATGAGGATAATATTTCATTTTTAGATCCATAATTTAAAGCTAAATTGATTTGCATTTTTTTATTGTTAGATGTTAACTTTAAACTTTTATTTAATATTTTTTTTAAATTTTTAGGGAAACGAGATATATCTCCAAGTATATTAATTTTTAGATTATTTTTTATTAAATTATCTAAATTTTTATTTAAATAATCACCTAACATATTAAATAAAAAATTAACTTCATATTTTGGTCGTTTCCAATTTTCTGTAGAAAAAGTGTAAAGTGTTAAATATCTTATTTTATTACTAATTGTAGCTTGAATAATTTTTTCTACTGTTTTTACACCTTGTTTATGACCAAATTTTCGTGAATTATATTTTTTTAAACCCCATCGACCATTGCCATCCATAATAATGGCAATGTGATTAATTTTTCTCATATCGTCATTATTTCTTTTTCTTTTGAAATAACTTTCTCATCAATTAATTTAATATTTGTGTCTGTCATATTTTGAATATTTTTTTCAGATTTTTTCTCGTTATCTTCCGAAATTTCTTTCGATTTTAGTAATTTTTTTAATTCGTCGTTTGCCTCTCTTCTTATGTTTCTAATTGAGACCTTACATTTTTCACCCATTGATTTTATAATTTTTTTAAGTTCTGTTCTTCTTTCTTCATTTAGATCAGGTATAGGTAATCTGATCATTTGACCATCGATTTGCGGATTTAAACCTAATTCAGATTTTTTAATTGCAGAGTCTATATGATTTACATTATTTAAATCCCAAACTTGAACATTAATTGTTCTTGGCTCTGGCACAGTTACTGTAGCTAATTGGTTTATTGGCATTTTCTGCCCATAAACATCTACTTTAACTAAATCTAACATGCTAGCATTTGCACGTCCTGTTCTTAAAGAAGATAATTCCTTTGAGAAGAGTTCATAAGATTTATTCATTTTTTCTTTATAGACTTCTTCTTTAAACATTTTTTTACTCTCCGATTTTTATTCTTGTGAATTGTTTTACTTTAAGATTTGAAATTCTTAATTCAGAAATTATATCTTTAACCTTTTTTTTAGGTTCCATAACCCAATTTTGTGTCATAAGGCTGTTTTCTTCTTTAAATTTGTTTAGTTTACCTACACTTATTTTTTTTGCAATATCATCAGTCTTTCCAGAATTTTTTAATTCTTCAGAAATTAATTCTTGTTCTTTTTCTAGAACCTCTTTTTTTATTTCATCTGAATTTATTGCAATTGGGTTTAATGCTGCAATATGCATTGAAAGTTGTTTACCAAAAGAATTAATTTTTTCATTTATTTCTTTTGTTTCTAAAGACACTACAACACCTAATTTTGAGACATTATCTTTTATTATGGAATGTTGATAGACAAAATTTTTTGAATTATCATTTTGTATAGTTTGGGTTTTTCCAAGTGTGATTTTTTCTCCAATTTTTGCTATAAGAGATACTAGATTATCTTCCACAGACTTTTGATTTGACATACTAGACTTAAGTATTTTTTCATGTATTGATGAGCAGTTGTTGTTGATTTCCCCTAGTTCTTTAGCAAAATTAATAAAATCATCATTTTTTGCTACAAAGTCAGTTTCACAATTTATTTCTATTAATGAGGTTTTTTCATCATTCCCTGTAACAACAACAACACCCTCGTTTGCATCTCTTGTCATTTTTTTTGATGCTTTAGTAATTCCTTTAACTCTTAAAATTTCAATAGCTTTATCAAGATCTCCTTTAGCTTCTTTAAATGCTAAATTACAATCTTTAAAACCAGCTCCAGTTGACTGTCTTAATTTTTTAATTTTTTCAATATCACTCATTAATAATTACCAATTTTTAAAAAATTAATTTTGTTTTTCAGATTTAGTAACTTTCTTAACAACGTCGGTTTTTTTGTCTATTGGTTTAGAATCTTTTTTGATTTCAATATCATTAGGAAGTTCTTTTTTTGCATTATTAATTGTTTCTTTTATAAGATTACAATATAACTCGATTGATCTTCTTGCATCATCATTGCCTGGAATTGGGTAATCAATATTCTCTGGATCTGAATTTGTATCTAAAATTGCTATTATAGGTATATTCAATTTAATAGCCTCCTTAATTGCAAGTGACTCATAATTTGTATCAATTACAAAAATTAAATCGGGAGTTTTTTTCATATCCTTAATTCCACCTAAAGATCTTTGTAATTTGTCTCTAGCAGTCCCCATTTTAAGAAGTTCTTTTTTGGTAAAACCCCTATTTTCTGAAGATAAATTTTTATTTATTTGTTCTAATTTTTTTATTGAATTAGATATAGTTCCCCAATTAGTTAACATACCACCTAACCATCTATGGTTAACATAGTATTGATCTGTTTCTTTTGCTAAATTTGCAATATTTTCTGAAGCCTGTTTTTTTGTAGACACAAATAAAATTTTACCTCTATTTGAAATAGTTTCATAAACTTTTTCAAGAGCCTTTTTAATTAAATCTACTGTTTGAGTTAAATCAATAATATGAATTGTATCTCGTCTTCCAAAAATATATTTTTTCATTTTTGGATTCCATCTTAAAGTTTTATGTCCTAGATGTACTCCAGCTTCTAAGAGTTGTTCTATTGTTATACTTGGTATTATCATGTTCCTTCCCGGTTATGCCTCCACAGTAATTGCCCTAAGGGACCGGAGGTTTTTCAACCAAATACTGTGTGCGTTTAAATTTGTTGGTTTTTACTACTAATATGGAATATTACAAGGATTTTCTTAATATATTTTCAGAGTAACGCCTGCATTTTTAAGCTGTAATATAGTTTTTTGATCGATTTTTCTTTTTTCATTTAATTTATATTGATGAGCTATATTATTATTATTAATGTTAAGAGTTACTTTTGTTTCTCCAGGATGTGAGATTAATTTTTTAATCTGATCAAGATTTGACATATCAGAAGAATTAATTTCTATCGATTTAATTGGTTTATTTGTTAAGTCGCTGATTTTCGTAATTGTTCTTACATTAACTCTAATTGTTGATCTATCTGGAGAAACATTTTTAATAAGATTCATAAAAAATGAGTTACCTTCTTTTAGAATTTCCCTTTTTTGTTCAAATAAGTCAGAAAATATAAATAATTCAAAAACACTACCTAAATCTGTAAATTTAATTATTCCATATGATAAGCCTTTTTGATTTTTTTTTTCTTGAATTTTTAAAATGGTGGCTGCAACTACCCCTTCTTTTAAATTTTCATCATTATTATAATCATTAAAATTAATAACATCATATTGAGTAAAATAATCTTTATACTGATTTAAGGGATGATCTGATATAAAGAAACCTAACGCTTCAAACTCTTTAGAAAGTCTTTCCTCAAATTGGAAGTCGTCTGTTTTTATTAACAATTCAGTATCTTCTTGGTCATTGGTTTCTTCAAATAAATTTATTTGATTTAAGGATTTACTTTCATGAATATTTTTGGATTTAAGAATTAAGTTTGGTATAGAGTCAAGTAATGCCTTTCTATTTGTATTAAAATTGTCAAATACTCCCGCCTTAACTAGTCCTTCCAATTGTAACTTGTTTATATCTTTAGGATTAGCTCTATTTATAAAATCATATAAATTTAGAAATTTTCCATTTTTTATTCTTTCACTAACTATATTAGAAATAGCTTCATACCCAACATTTTTAATCGCTCCTAGTGCATAATAAAAATTATCATTATCAGATGTAAAATCTGAAAAACATTTGTTTATATTTGGTCTAATAACTTTTATTTTCATTCTTTTTAATTCTTCATAAAATTCACTAAGTTTTTTTTGATTGGACAATTCCATTGACATTGAAGCTGAAAAAAATTCATTTGGATAATATGTTTTTAAGTACGCAGTTTGATATGCAATAACTGCGTAAGCCGCAGCATGACTTTTATTGAAACCGTATTCAGCAAAAGGCTCAATCTTCATAAATATTCCTGCTGCTATATCTTTGGCAATACCATTATTTTCAGCTCCATTGATAAATCTTTGTTTCTGTTTCTCTAACTCAGCTCTTTTTTTTTTACCCATAGCTCTTCTTAAAATATCCGCTTCGCCAGCGGTAAAACCTGAGAGAGTCTGTGCAATTTGCATTACTTGTTCCTGATATATTATAACTCCATAAGTAGGTTCTAAAATTTCTTTCAATTTTGGATGAAGATAATCAGGTTCTCTTTTTCCATTCTTACAATCATTATATATAGGTATATTACTCATCGGTCCTGGCCTATATAAAGCCACTAATGCAATTATATCTTCAAGTCTGTTTGGTTTCATATTAATTAGAGCATCTTTCATTCCAGAACTCTCTAATTGAAACAGTCCAATAGTTTTTCCCTCAGTTAATAAATCAAATACCTTTTGATCTTCAAAATCTATATTTTCAATATTGAACTTATTATTGATTTTTTTTCTTATAATTTTTTGTGTCTTATTTATTACAGTAAGTGTTTTAAGACCTAAAAAGTCAAATTTTACTAAACCAGCGTTTTCAGCTGAATACATATCAAATTGTGTTGATGGAAGTAAAAGGTCAGACGATTGATCTTTGTATAAAGGAACTATTGAACTCAATTTTTTATCAGCAATAACTACACCCGCAGCATGTGTTGCAAAGTTTCTATTTAAACCTTCAAGTTTAAGAGATAACTCAATAAGTTTTTTGACTCTATTATCCTCTTGAATTAATTTTTGGAGTCTTGGTTCAGTATTAATACATTCTTGAAGTTTCATTGGTCTTGAAGGATCGAAAGGGATCATTTTGCATATAGTGTCTACAAATCCATATGGAAGTCCAATTACTCTTCCAACATCTCTAATAACCATTCTAGCTTTAAGTTTTCCAAATGTAATTATATGAGCTACGCTATCCTTATATTTTGTATTTAAGTAATTAAATACTAAGTCTCTTTTTTCCTCACAGAAATCTATATCAAAATCTGGCATTGAAATTCTATCTGGGTTTAAAAATCTTTCAAAAATTAAGTTAAATTTTATTGGATCTATATCAGTTATAGAAAGACACCAAGCTACTAATGATCCTGCTCCAGAACCTCTACCAGGACCAACTGGAATATCATTTTTTTTGGACCATTTGATATAATCTGAAACTATCAAAAAATAACTTGAATACCTCATTTGATTAATTATTTTTATTTCATGATCTAGTCTAAGCTTATAGTGTTGATAGATATCCTCTTTTTTTTGATCAGGCTTAATTTTTATTAGATTATTGTTAAATTTAGATAACAAGCCTTCATGAGCATAATTTTTTAACATGTTTTCTGAACTAAGTTCATTATTGGAGCTTATCTCTGGTAGCAAAGGTTTTGAACTATTTGCTTTAAAATTACATTTAAACGGAAGGTGAAAGTTATTTTCTAAAGCCTCAGGTAAATCACTAAATAAATCATACATTTCATTGTTAGATTTTAAATCATGGTTTATCGACAATTTGAATCTATCTTTATCACTTATATAAGATTTATTTTTAATACATAATAAAGCATCATGAGCCTCATACATAGATTGGTCTAAATAATACACTTCGTGAGTAGCTATTATTGGTGATTTTATAATATTTGAAATTTTTAAATTAAAATTTTCAAAATCTTTTTCATTATAATCATTATGTCTTTGTATTTCTAAATAAAAATTATTTTTAAAATTTTCATTTAAAAGCTTATAAAAATCATTTAATTCATTGGTCTTGTTTTTTAGAAAAAATTTGCCTGAAAGTGAGTTTAATGAACCTGATAAGATAATTATACCATCTGGATTATCGAATAATTTTTTAATATCACAATAAGGTATCGATTCATAATTTTGTAGATAAGAATCAGATGATAATTTCAATATAGTTTCATATCCTTTGTTATTTTTGGCTATTAATGGAATACTACCTATTTCATCATTATATTTGAAATTAATTTGTGTACCAATAATAGGCTGAGTGCCTACTTTTGAGATTTCTTCAGAAAATTCTAGAGCACCGCATAGATTATTTGTATCAGACAAACCAATTGATTTAATTTTATTTTTTTTGCAAAAATCTTTTAGTTGATCAATTTTAATTGCTCCCTCACATATAGAATACTGAGTATGAATTTTTAAATGGTTAAAATTTTGATTATTTTCTTGCATTAATAGATTTTAATTTACCATTAATTAGCTGTAATCTACAATCAGCTAAATTAGCAAAATATCTATTATGGGTTGCATAAATAATTATTTTATTTTTGGATTTAAGATTAAATAACAAATTAAAGAATTCTTTTGAACTTTTTTCATCCAAATTTCCTGATGGTTCGTCTGCAATTATAATATTTGGCGAGTTAATTAATGCTCTACCAATAGCGATTCGCTGATTTTCACCTCCAGAAAGTTGAGATGGAAAATGTTTTGATCTATTTGATAATCGCAGTTTTTTTAAAATTTTTTCTGTTAGCTTTTCACTAACATTTATTGATTTTCCATTTGCAACCCCAGCTAAAATAATATTTTCCTCTGCGTTAAAATCACTAAGGAGATTTTTTTCCTGATAAATTATTCCAAAATTATCTGATCTAATTTTATCATTTTCATTTATGTTTTCGTAGGAAATTTTTTTTTTATCTAAAAATAAATTTCCATTTGATGGACGATCAATTAACGATAAAATATTTAATAATGTAGACTTACCAGAACCTGAAGGGCCAACTAAAGAATAAATTTTACCAATTTTAAATTTATAGCTAAGATTTTTTAGAACAGTAATTTTTTTTTGGTTAAAGTAACTTTTGCTAAGGTTTTTAATTTCTATATATTTATTCATATTTAAGAGATTTTATTGTATCTAGTCTAGATGCTTTTATTGCAGGATAAATTGAAACTATACAAGTAATAATTACAGCAAAAAAACCAATTATTAATATTGAAATCAAATTTATTTCTGATGGTAATTTACTAAGAAAATAAATTTCTTCAGGAAATAAACTTACATTAAAAAGATTGCTAATTAATGATCTTATAATTTCTATATTCATTGAAAAAAATATTCCTATTATAATTCCAAAAATCGTTGAGAATGTTCCTATTAAAAATCCAACTAAAAAGAAAATTTTAGTTATTGATGAATTTTGAACACCAATGGATTTTAAAATTGCTATATCTCTTGTTTTATTTTTTACTAGTATTGTTAACCCAGAAATAATATTAAAAGCAGCTATTAATATAATCAGTGATAAAATTATAAACATTACATTTCTTTCAACTTTCAAAGCAGAAAATAGCGATTTATTCAGATCTGCCCATGAAGTTATGGATTGATTTTGAAATACATCTTGAAATATTTTTTTTTTTTCTTCAATATCATTTGGATCATTTAAGAAAACTTCTAGATATCTATTATTCTTATCTTTATCAAAAAAATCTTCTAAATCCTGTAAATTCAAAAAGGCTATGTTTTGATTAAATTCGTTTATTTCACTCTCAAAAATTGAGTCTACAATAAATGATTTTTGTTTTGGAAGACCGCCAGCTATAGACATTATGCTGCTTGGTGAAATTATGTTTATTTTATCACCAATATCAATATTTAAAATGTAGCTTAATTCTTTGCCAATTGATATATGATTATAAGAAATTTTTTTATTTCCATAAAATTTATCATTTTTAATTATATTTAGTTTTTTAAAGTCATCTCTTAAATAGCCTCTTAAGATTATACCTTTTGTATACAACTTGTTAACAATAACTGCTTCACCAGAATTACTTAAAAAAAAATTTTCAGAAATATCTTTTAATTGATCGTTTTGTAATTTCGATAAATCTAGTGAATCTTGGAACGAGTAAATTTTTAGATGGGGATTAAAACCATTTAATTTATTTATTAATTCAGTTCTAAAACCATTCATAACAGACATTACTACTATTAAAACAGCAACACCTAAGGAAATTCCTAAAAAAGAAAATGTTGAAATAATATTTATGAATCCATCTTTTTTTTTGGTAAATAGATACCGTAAAGCTATTTTTCTTTCTAATGAATTAATCAATTTTTTTTTGGTTATTAATTTTATTTATAATTTCATCTAAAGAAATAAAAATTGGTTCTTTATTGATTTCTTTAAATTCAATTTTTTTATCATTGAAGTTTTTACCAATTATAATCTGATTTGGTATACCTAGGAGATTAAATTTCTTTATTTTCGACGATAAATTTTCTTCAGTGTCATCAACCAAGATATCAAAATTTTGTTTTTTTAACACATTATAAATATTTAATGCTTTTTCTAAATTTGAACCATCACTTTTATTAATTATTGGCAGTATTGAACAATCGTATGGACTTACTGACATAGGCCATTTCATTATTTCATTTTTTTCGTCATATTTAGCTTCTATGATAGCTCCAACAAGTCTGGAAACTCCAATTCCATAAGACCCCATTTTAACAAAT
>MDSW01158785.1_pt1 | contig 14068 bp, 11 predicted proteins | sample 811171 | NCBI WGS metagenome assembly MDSW01 (sample SAMN05326641, study PRJNA326480) | marine metagenome | isolation source: seawater | place: Atlantic Ocean: North West | collected 2012 | reverse complement strand
TATTGCAGATTCAATGTATTGACTAATTCATAAAAACCCATACTATCCCAAATTATCCCATAATGGAGGGTGATTTGAAAATAATTAAGAATAAAAGGTTTTTATATAAAAATGTTTTTATCAAGTTTCGAGAACAAAATAGACAAGAAAGGTCGAGTATCTGTGCCAGCTACTTTTAGATCACATCTTAACTCTATGGGTTATAATGGCTTTATAAGCTATCCATCTTTTAACCATACAGCTTTAGAGGCATGCTCTCAGGATAGAATTGAAAAATTATCAAATACAATAGACTCTCTTAATCCGTTTGAGGAAAAAAGAGATTATTTTGCAACTTCTGTTTTATCAGAAAGTGAAAATCTTCAATTTGATACTGAAGGCAGAGTTTCAATTTCAGAAAAATTATTAAGCCATGCCAAAATTAAAAATAATGTCTTATTTGTTGGGTTAGGGAAAACATTTCAAATTTGGGACCCTAAAAATTTTGATAAATTTAAAACTCTTGCTAGAAAAAAGGCTTTTCAAAATAGATCTAATTTAAAGTGGGAAAACAAACAGAAAGGGGAGGTATTATGAGCATAAATGTCGGCGGCGGTGAGTTAAGGGAGTTAAAACCTAGAATACTAGTAGTTGGAGTAGGAGGAGCTGGGGGAAATGCTATTAATGCAATGATTGAAGCAGGAATGCAAGGAGTCGAATTTGTTGCAGTAAATACTGATGCACAAGATTTAAAAATGAGCAAGGCAGATGCAAAAATACAAATAGGTATGAATTTAACTAAGGGACTTGGTGCTGGAGCAAAGCATGATATTGGTCAAGCCGCAGCTGATGAGTCTATAAATGAAATAGTAAATTATATTCAAGGTAGTAATATGGTTTTCATCGCTTCAGGAATGGGAGGTGGAACTGGCACTGGTGCCTCTCATGTTATTGCGAGAGCTGCAAGAGAAATGAATATTTTAACTGTAGGTGTTACTACATTACCATTTTCATATGAGGGCCCTAAAAGAATGAGAAGAGCAATTGCAGGTCTAGAAGAATTGAAAAAATATTTAGATACTACGATTGTAGTTCCTAATCAGAATTTATTTAAAATTGCTAACGAAGCAACTGGGTTTGAAGAGTCATTTAGCTTATCAAATGATGTTCTAAAGCACGGAGTACAAAGTATAACTGATCTGATGGTAAGACCTGGGATGATCAATTTAGATTTTGCTGATGTTGAAACTGTCATGAACTCAAGTGGAAAAGCAATGATGGGTACAGGTGAAGCTGATGGAGAGAATAGAGCTATGGCCGCAACCGAGTTAGCTTTAAATAATCCGTTAATTGATGAATATTCTTTACAAGGAGCAAAAGGATTGCTTGTAAATATAACTGGTGGAAGTGACATTAAACTTTTTGAAGTTGATGCGGCCGTAAACAAGATCAGAGCTGAGGTAGATCCCGAAGCAGAATTGATATTTGGTGCAATAAAAGATGAAACTATGAATGGTAAAATAAGAGTTTCAATTGTAGCTACATCTCTAAAAGGTTCTACAATTTCATCAGAATCAAGACCAATTCTGAATATTGTAAGTAATTCAAATAATAGAAATAATTTTTCTGAAAATTTGTTTTCAAAAAATAGTATTGAACAAAATGTTATGAGCTCAATCGAGGGCGCAAACGCTTTGAAGCTTGACGAAAGTTACGAAATAAAAAATAACGAAGAACAAAATGCGCTAATAGATAGCTTCGAAAGAAACGAGGAAAACCAGATTGCAGAAAATTCAATTAACAAATCTCATTCAGCAGATGAAATTCCCTCTGGTGTATCTATTGAAAGTACCACATATATAGAAAACAATTTAGAAAATGACACCTTAAATGAGAACGTAATCACTGACAATAATTTTGATCAAGAAAATATAAAAGAAGAATTTACTCCTAAACTTTTCAATGAGGAAAATAATGATTTCGATAACTCTGAGGAAAAGGATTTAAGAGAAAATAATGAAACAGATCAATTATTCGATCAAGAGCTAAAAGAAGAGGATTTTGAAATTCCTGCATTTCTAAGAAGACAGAAGTTTTAATGATCATTTTTAAAAAAAATGAAAACCCAAACTACATCACTGGAATTTTCCCATTTTCCAGTAATGTTGAGCGAAGTAATTCATATTTGTTCACCTAAAAAGGGTGGACTATTTGTTGATTGCACATTTGGAGGTGGAAATTATTCAAATGCGATTCTTGAATTTCCAAAAACTAAAGTAATTGCTATCGACAGGGATAAAGCCGTGATTTCAATTGCAAAAAATCTTCAGAAAAAGTTTAAAAATAGATTTCAATTTCATCAATCAAAATTTAGCCAAATAGATACAATTTTAAATAGTGAAGTTGATGCAATTATTTTTGATCTTGGTCTTTCATCTATACAATTAAGAGATCTAAAAAGAGGTTTTTCATTCAAATCTAGAGATAAATTAGACATGCGGATGGGACTCACTGAATTGTCAGCACTAGAAGTTATTAATAACGTTAATGAGAAAAAACTAAAATTAATTTTAAAAATTTTAGGTGATGAAAAAGAAGCATCAAAAATTGCAAAAAATATTGTTAAGGCTCGACAGGAAAAAAAAATTACCAAGGTTGATGAATTAGTTGAAATTATAGAAAAGAGTAAAAAAAAAAATTATTCTTCAAAAATAAATCCAAGCACTAAAACTTTTCAAGCTTTGAGAATCTTTGTTAATAAAGAAATTACAGAGCTGATGGAAGGAATTACAAAAGCGACACAACTATTGAAACCTGGCGGAAGGATTATAATTGTTAGTTTTCACTCAATCGAAGATAAGATAGTAAAATTTTTTTTTAGTAATTTTTCTCAAAATAAATCTAAACCCTCAAGATACTTACCAGAAGAGATTAATAATAATTCTTTTTTATTTGAAAATTACAATAAGAAAGCAATAAAACCCTCAATAAATGAAATAAACAAAAATAACCCATCACGTTCTGCGAAACTAAGATTTGCCACAAGAAGTAAAAATAAGTTTGTTTATCCTGCGAATTTGTTTTCAAAATTTAATAAATATATAGATATCGAGGCTCACAATGCTTAAACTTAAAATAATTGTTTCAGTTTTAATTTTTTCATTTTTATTAATTTCAACATCTACAATAAAAAATCAAACTAGGGAAATAGAAAAAAAAATTTTTAGTTTAAACAATAAAATTTTGAATAAAGAAAAAGATTTAAATGAGTCGCAATTAGACTTCTCTTATCTAACATCACCTTCAATGATTGAGAAAAAAATAGAATATTTAGATATAAAGAATTACTTTCCAATGAATTATTCAAATATTTTTTTAAGTATCTCAAATTTCTTAGAAATGGAAAATAAATATGCAATTCAAAAAAACTGAAATAAAAAAAAAACGAAAAAAAGACAAGAATTTCAATAGTAATCAATCAAGCTTTTATTTTGAAGATTACATGGAAACAAATAAGAAAAATAAATTTTCAAAAAAAAATAACTTTTCCCAAGATCGAATTTATCTATTATTTTTTTTATTTTTTTCATTAATCTTTATTTTTAGCATTAGAATTATTCATGTATCTCTTAATACAATAGAAATATTTCAAAATGAAAACACCTCTAACAAGTTCACTTTGTTACGAAGAGACATTGTTGATAGAAATGGCGAGCTTATTTCTAGAAATATAAAATCTTTTCATGCAGCAGTAAATCCAAGCTTAATCAATAATAAAGAAAATTTTTTGATAAAATTACAATTAAATTTCCCGGAATTACAAATAAACAAAATCAAAAATAAAATTAATAGTGGAAAATATTTCTACATAAAAAAACGTATTACCCAACTTGAAAAAGAAAAATTATGGAGTTTAGGTGAAAAAGGAGTAATATTTGAACCTTTTCAATCAAGAATTTATACCCATGGTAACTTATTTAGCCACGTTATTGGTCAGGTAGATTATGATAATTATGGTGTCTCTGGAGTAGAAAAATATTTTGACAAAGAACTAAAGAATAATAAATTTTATAATGAACCTTTAGCGTTAACTTTAGATGCTAATATTCAACATATAATTAGTAAAGAGTTGAACAAAGCACTGATTACTTTTAAATCAAAAGGAGGAGCTTCTTTACTTATGGATGTTGAAAATGGAGATATTTTATCTTTAGTATCTCTTCCAAATTTTGACATTAATAAAAGAGCTGATTTAGTAGATAAAAAGTATATTAATAAAATTACCAAAGGCGTTTATGAGCTAGGTTCAATTTTTAAAACTTTTACCGTAGCACTTGCCTTAGATAACGAACTTGTAAAACCAGACACAATATTAAAAAATATTCCTCAATCGGTAAAATGCTCTAAATATGAAATATCTGATATAAAAAAATTTCCAAAAAATTTATCTGTAGAAGACATTTTGGTTAGATCTTCAAATGTTGGAACTTTGCTTATTGCTAGAAAAATTGGTGAAGAAAAGTACAAAAAGTTTATCGAAGATGCGGATTTGCTAAAAAGTCCAAAAATTCAATTAGAGGAAGTAGGAAATCCGATAAGTTTTAACTGGAATAAGTGTAAACTAGAGACCATTTCATTTGGACATGGGATTACCACAACACCATTACAAGCAGTGTCTGTTTATTCGGCATTAACTAATGGAGGTATACTAGTTGAACCAAATTTGATTAGAGATAATAAAAGTCAAAGAAATATTAGACTGTTTTCCGAAAAAACAAGTGAAAATATTAATAAAATTTTAAGAAAAGTTGTAGTTGATGATGAGGGAACAGCAAATTTTGCTAATATTCATGGTTATAATGTAGCAGGAAAAACTGGTACTTCTCAAAATTACAAGGATAAAAATAAAAATTTAAATACTTTCATATCTGTTTTTCCTTCTTACAAACCAAAATACGCATTGTTGGTAATGCTTGAAAACCCTCGAGTAGCGAAAGATTTAATTTACAATTACAAAGGTATGAAAATTAAAGGTTCTCGAAATGAGGCTGGGTGGAATTCAGTATACGTTGCTGGCAAAATAATTAAAAAAATTGGACCAATTTTAGCCATAAAAAGTGAAGACTTTAATAATCAATATGTTGCTGAAAAAAATAATTAACAATCTCCCTAAAGAAAAAAAAAATATAAGAATTTTAGGACTATCAACAAACAGCAAAAAAATTAAAAAGGGTTTTATATTTTTTGCAATTAAAGGTCATAAATTTGATGGTGAAAAATTTATAGACGAGGCTTTAGAAAATGGAGCTTCAGTGCTTGTATGTTCTAAGAAATGTAAATACAAAAATGATAAAATTACAATCATAAAGACCTCAGATATTAGAAATTTATTAAGTTTAATTTCATCAAGATTTTATACTTCAAAACCAGAAAGTATAATCGCAGTTACTGGAACTAATGGAAAAACGTCTGTAGCAGATCTCTTCTACCAGATATTAAATATTAATAATATTCCTGTCGCAACAATCGGTACTCTTGGAATTAAATATAAAGGCAAAGCTTCAAAGTCAGATCTGACGACCCCTGAAACAATTTCACTTCATCAAACCTTAGAAAGATTAAAAAAAAATAAAGTCCGTCATGTTATGATAGAAGCATCAAGTCATGGTTTACATCAAAAAAGATTAAATCACCTTAATTTAAAAGCAGCAATTTTTACTAACTTTAGTCAAGATCATTTAGATTATCACAAAACTATGCGACTATATTTGAATTCAAAATTACTCTTATTTAAAAAAGTTTTATCCAAAAAAAAAACAATGATTGTAGATAAAAGTATAAAAGAATTTTCAATATTAAAAAAAATTTCAAAAAAAAAAGATCTACGTTTAGTCGATATCAGCTCAATAAAAAAGAAATTGAAAAACAAAAACAATTTAAAACTTAACGAATTTCAATTGAAAAATTTATCAATGGCGATTGCAGCAGCAAAATTATGTAATTTAAGTGAGAAAAAAATATTTCGCTCTTTATCAAATATTAAAGACGTTAATGGCAGACTTGAGTTTGTCAAAACTTTTACAAATAATATAAAAACGTATGTCGACTTTGCACACACACCTGATGCATTATTTAAATCTTTAAAAGCATTAAAGGAAACTCATGGTGAAAAAATTTCTTTAGTTTTTGGTTGTGGAGGAGATCGAGATCATAAAAAAAGGCCAATAATGGGGAAAATTGCAAGTTTAAATTGTGATAAAATTTATGTAACCGATGATAATCCAAGATCTGAAAAACCAGATAAGATAAGAAAGGAAATAATTAAAAATATAAATAACATCAATTGTTACGATATAGCAAACAGAAAAAAGGCTATAAAAACTGCTATTACAAATGCAGAACCAAATGAAGTTGTTTTAATAGCTGGCAAAGGTCATGAGGTTCAGCAAATTTACAAAAATAAGATCCTTGAAATTTCAGATAAAGAAATAATTAAAAGATTAAAGATTAAAACAAAAAAAATATCAAATAGAGATAATAATTTTGCTCAAAATAAAAAAATTTTAAGAGAAATCGTTAAAAGAAAAAAACTAGAAAATTTCCACGGACTTTCAATTGATACAAGAAATATTAAAAAACAAAATTTATTTCTTACAATTAGGGGAAAAAAAAACGATGGAGCTAAATTTATTTCACAAGCAATTAAAAAAGGAGCTAAATATATTATCTCCTCAAAGAGCATTAAAAAATTTAAAAATAAAGTTATAAAAGTAAAAAATGAGATACAATTTTTGAATGATTTTGCCTCAAAAAAAAGGGAATATAGCAATGCAAAAGTTTTTGCAATAACTGGTAGCGCAGGAAAAACTTCACTTAAAAATTTAATCAAAAATTTATTACAAAACTACGGAGAAACATTCTGCTCACCAAAATCTTATAATAATCATTTCGGAGTTCCGTTAAGTCTCTCTCAACTCAATACGATACATAAATACAGTATTTTTGAAGTTGGAATGAGTAAGGCAGGAGAGATAAATTCACTATCTAAGATTATAAAACCTCATATAGGAATAATTACAAATATTGGGGAGGCCCATATTGAAAATTTTAAAAATTTAAAAGCTATAGCAGATGCAAAAGGAGAAATCCTAAATAATATTAAAAAAAATGGAACTATAATTTTAAATCGAGACGATAAATTTTTCAATTACCTTGAGAAAAAAGCAATTCTTAAAAATTTAAAAGTTGTCTCTTTTGGAATAAATAAAAATTCAGATATTTGTCTTATGTCAAAATATAAAGATAAAAAGAAACAATTATTGAATATTAAAATCAAAGATAAATTTCTTAAAATAGAAAATAACAATATAAATATTTATAATATTCTATCCTCTTTAGCTTTATTGAAAGAATTGAATTTAAACCTTAACAATATTACTAACTTATTTAAAAAATATGAGCCTACAGAGGGTAGGGGAAAAGTTCACAATATTAAAAGATATAATAAAAAATTTAAATTAATTGATGAAAGTTACAACGCGAATCCTCTATCAGTTAAAAATGCAGTTAAAAATCTAAATTCTATTAAAAAACAAAAATTTAAAAAATATTTGTTATTAGGAGATATGCTCGAATTAGGAGATAAATCTGACAAATTGCATAAAGATTTATCAAAAGTTATTAACAATACAGATATAGACAAGGTGTTCATAAAAGGTGAAAAAACTCTAATCACTTATAGAAATATTCATAAAAATAAGCGAGGCAACATTTTTCAACAAGAGGCAGATATAGATTTTACTTTAAATAATATTATAGCTAATAATGATTACTTAATGATTAAAGGATCTAATGCGACAGGTTTAAATAACTTTAGCAGAAAAATGATAAAAGGTTACTAAATGTTATTCCATTTATTCACTTCTTTGATTGATCAATATTCTTTTTTTAATGTATTCAAATATTTGACTTTTAGGACAGGGTTATCTGTTATAACTTCATTAGTCGTAGTCTTTATAATTGGAGCTCCGCTTATTAAAATTTTTTCAGAAAAAATGATTACAGGCCCAATTAGGCAAGACGGCCCGATTGACCATATCGTTAAAAAATCTGGCACTCCCACAATGGGAGGGGTAATTATTATTATAGGAATAATTTCTAGCACTTTACTTTGGGCAGATCTTACAAATTTTTATGTTTGGACATTAATATTCGTGTCCTTAAGTCTTGGTGCTTTAGGACTTTTAGATGATGTACTAAAAATCAAACACAAAAATTCCAGTGGATTAAAGTCTAGATATAAATTTTTTGGTCAATTAATAATAAGTGCTTTAGCTTTATACGCTTTAATTGAATACTCTAATCACGAATTTTTATTTGATCTTTATTTCCCTTTTTTTAAAAATTTTATCTTACACATGGGTTTATTTTTTATTCCCTTTGCATTATTTGTTATAATTGGAGCATCTAATGCTGTTAACTTAACGGATGGGCTTGACGGTCTGGCCACAGTTCCAGTCATGTTAGTTGCTCTTTCATTTACATTAATCTCTTACGTTGTAGGAAATACAATTTTTTCTGAATATTTAAAGATTCAGTACATACCCGATGTAGGTGAGCTATCAATTTTTTGTGGATCAATAGTTGGAGCTTGCTTAGGATTTCTTTGGTATAACGCTCCTCCAGCAAAAATTTTTATGGGTGACACGGGCTCTCTTTCTTTAGGAGGATCTCTAGCCGCGATTGCAATTATAGTAAAACATGAAATTGTTTTGGCAATAATCGGTGGTTTATTTGTTTTGGAAACAGTTTCAGTCATAATTCAAGTAATATCTTTTAAGCTTACTGGAAAAAGAATTTTTAAAATGGCACCAATACACCATCATTTTGAGAAAAAAGGTTGGGCGGAGCCAACGATTGTAATTCGTTTCTGGATCATTGCTATTATCTTGGCATTAGTAGGATTAGCGACACTTAAACTAAGGTAGCAGATGCTTTCCACTAACAATATTAAAAAATTATCTTTTCTCGTTTATGGATTAGGACAGACAGGCCAGTCTGTAGTTAATTTTTTTAAAAGAAACAATTTTCAGAGTTATAAAGTATGGGACGATTTTAATAAGAATTTATATAAAAAAAAAAGAGTAAATAATTTAAATAAAGCATTGAAAAATGTAGATTTTATAGTTCTAAGTCCTGGAGTAAGTTTAAATCAATCCAAAAATAAAAATAAATTATTTCAGTTTAGAAAAAAAATTATTACAGATATAGATCTTATTTATTTACTAGGAAATTTTTCTAAAAGTATTGTTGTAACTGGAACAAACGGGAAATCGACAACTTGTAAGATAATAAATCACATATTAACAAAAAATAATTACAAAACATTTCTTGGAGGAAATATTGGAACACCAATTTTAAATTTAAAAATGAATAGAAGAAAATTTTTAATAATTGAAGCCTCCTCTTTTCAGCTTTCTCACTCTAAATTTATTCGTCCAGATTATGCTTTACTTCTTAATATAACCAATGATCATCTTGATTGGCATCGAACAAAGAAAAATTATATTAATTCAAAGTTTAAAATTTTTAATTTACAAAAAAAAACCCAATTTTCAATTTTAAACAACAAATTCAAAATCGAGTTTAAAAAAAGAAACTTACATGGAAAATTAATTGTACCTAAAATTAATTCATATCTAAAAATCAAACATAAGATCAAAAATTCGTATTTAAAATTAGATATAAATGACGAAAACATGTCTTTTGTTCTTACCTTATCAAAACTGATCGGAATAAGTGAAAAATCATTTGTTAAATCATTAAATACTTTTATTGGTTTGCCGCATAGGTATGAGGTTTTTTTGAAAAAGAAAAATTGTGTATTTATAAATGACTCGAAGGCCACCTCTTTTGAGGCTACAAAGTTTGCTTTAAGAAATACAAAAAATTTATTTTGGATTGTTGGAGGCTTACCTAAAAAAAACGATAGAATAACTTTGAACAACCTGAAAAAAAATATAGTAAAATCATATATTATCGGGAAAAATACAAACTTTTTTAAAAAACAAGTTCAAAATAAGATTAATTTTCACGTTTCCAAAAATTTAAGGAGTTCGATAATTAAAATTTTAAAAGATATTAAATTGTTCAATAAGAAAAAAAATACGATTTTACTAAGTCCTGCATCAGCTTCTTATGACCAATTTTTAAATTTTGAAAAAAGAGGTGAAATATTTAAAAAACTAAGTAAATATTATGCTAGAAAATTCATTTAAAGCACAGTTAATCAATTATTGGCGTAATATCGATAAAAAGATTTTTTTTTGTTTTGTAATACTATTTGCCCTAGGTTTATTTTTCTCTTTTTCCTCTACATCATCATTAGCCGGAGAACGTCTTAATAAAGATTATTATTTCTTTTTTTTAAAGCATTTAACTTTTACCTTTTTGGCTTTAACAATAATGTTTTTAATTTCAATTTTAGAAACCTCACTGTTAAAAAAATTTATAACGCCATTATTTATTTTCTCTTTTATTTTTTTAGCCCTGGTTCCAGTAATTGGGATAGAGGTTAAAGGAGCTAAAAGATGGTTAGACTTTTATTTTTTCAGACTTCAACCAATAGAAATTTTAAAACCCTTTTTTATACTTGCAACAGTAAAAATTTTAACATTAGAAAAACTAAAAAATTCTCAAGTGAAATACTTTTTTAGTTTTTTACTATTAACTTCCGTTATTATTCTTCTCATTGATCAACCAGATTTAGGCCAATCTATTTTATTAATAGGCAGCTGGGCAGCAACAGTGTTCATTTCAGGAGTGAGTTTGTTTTATATTATCGGTTTCTTCTCAATTTTCTTGTTTGTATTTAGCTCATTACTTTTTTTTATGCCTGAAAAATTTGGTTATATAATTAATCGTCTAGTCTCATTTATTGACCCCTCAAAAGGAGACAAATTTCAATCGTCGTCGGCATTAGATGCTATAAAACTTGGCGGTCTTAAAGGGCAAGGTATGGGAGAAGGAATTTTAAAAGATAGTGTTCCAGAGGCACACACGGATTATATAATTGCTATTATATCCGAAGAATATGGCTCAATAATCTCAATAATGATCATATTATTATTTTTGTATATTTCATTTCGAATAATAAAAAATTGCATTAATCAAGAAGATCAGCTTATCAAAATTTCTTTGTGCGGTCTCGCTTCTCTTTTAGTATTTCAAACCTTCATACATGTTGGTGTAAACACAAGTCTAATTCCAACTACCGGAATGACTTTACCATTTCTTAGTTACGGAGGTTCATCTTTAATTGGAAGTGCGATACTCGCTGGTGTAATTCTTAATTATACAAAAAACAGAAGCTATCTTTATGACTAAAAAAATAAAAGCAATAATAGCAATAGGAGGAACAGGTGGTCATGTTTTTCCAGGATATAATCTAGCCATTCACCTAATTCAAAAAGATTATAATGTAGAATTAGTTTCAGATAAAAGAGGATATAAATATTTAAAAGAATTCAAAGATTTGAATATTTCGATATTACCATCTTCACCATTTAAAAATAATAATATATTTAAATTAATTTTTTCTATTGCAACAATTTTTTTTTCAATTTTAAGGTCTTTAATATTTTTAATATCCCACAAACCTAGAATTATCTTTGGTATGGGTGGTTATGCCTCTTTTCCTGTATGTATTGCTGCTAGTATTTTAAAAATAAAATTTGTTATTTATGAAAATAATTTAATATTAGGAAAGGCAAATAAATTTTTATTACCATTTGCGAAAAAAATATTAGTTTCTTATAACGAGCTTGAAGGAATTCCAAAAAAATATCAAAATAAAGTTTTCAAAATAGGAAATATTATCAAAAAAGAAATAATTAACTACTCTAAAAATAATAATATTAAAATAGAAAATAAAACGCTAAATATATTTGTTCTTGGAGGCAGCCAAGCTGCTAAAATATTTGCGGAAATATTACCAAATATTTTTAAAAAATGTATAGACAGTGGTATTTCTCTTAAAATTTTTCAACAATGTTTACCAAATCAAAATGATAATCTAAAATTTTTTTACGAAAAGTCTAAGATTGATTTCGAAATATTTAATTTTAGTAAAAATTTGGCTAAATATTTTTCAAAGGTAAATTTAGGGATTACAAGATCAGGATCATCTATGCTTGCAGAGCTGGCCAATGCAAATATACCGTTTATTGCCGTACCTTTACCAACATCTGCAGATAATCATCAACTAAAAAATGCAATCTATTATAAAAATAAAAATTTCGGTTATATGTTAGAGGAAAAAGATTTAAACGAAAGATTGTTTTACCTTATTAAAGATATCTACGAAAATAAATCAATGTTAAATAAGATTGTAAATAATTTAAAACAATATTCTGACAAAGATGTCTACAATAATATCGACAAAATGATGAAGGAATTATTAAATGAAAAAGATTAATTTAGGTCAAAAAGAGATAATACATTTTGTTGGTATTGGTGGAATTGGAATGAGTGGCTTAGCTCAAATTATGAAAAATATGGGTTTTAAAATTCAAGGAAGTGATCAAAATAAAAATAAAAATACTATTTCCTGTACAAAGGCAGGTATAAAGGTTTTTATTGGCCATTCTAAAAATAATGTGAAAAGTTCAACAATATTGGTTAGATCGTCAGCAATAAAAAACAATAATAGCGAAATTAAATTTGCTCGTTCAAAAAAAATACCAATTTATTCTAGAGCAGAAGTTTTAGCAGATGTAGTTTCTTTGAAAAAAAATATCATCATCACAGGTTCTCATGGTAAAACGACAACTACATCATTAGTTTCGAAAATATTATCAGATCAAAAACTCGACCCCACTATAATTAATGGTGGCGTTATAAATTCTTTCAATAGTAATGCAAGGCTTGGAAAAGGAGATTGGGCAATTTTAGAAGCAGACGAATCAGATGGGAGTTTTCTGAAACTACCAATTAATTATTCAATAGTAACCAATATCGATTATGAGCACATCGATTATTATAAAAATTTTAAAAATTTAGAAAAATCATTTATTAAATTCATTGAAAAAACTCCTCCTACTGGTAAATCAATTATCTGTTTAGATAACAAAAATATCAAAAAAATATTTAATAAAGTAAAAAATAAAAATATTCTTACTTACGGTGAAAATAAAAATGCCAATTATAAAATATCAAATATTAAATATAAAGTTGACTTTTCTATTTTTGATTTAAGTTACAAAGATATTAAGAAGAAAAATCGAAAAATAAAAAATATAAAGTTAAGGTTATTAGGAAAACATAACGTTTTAAACGCGGCTGCAGCTTTAACCGTATGTTTAAATCTTGGTTTAAATCAAAATATAATTAAAAAGTCTTTAAAAAAATTTTCAGGGGTTCAAAGAAGAATGACGAAAATTTTTACTAAAAATAAAAATGATTTTTATGACGATTATGCTCATCATCCTACTGAGATAGAATCTATTTTAGAAGGTGTTAAAAATGTATATCAAAACAGATTTATTATCTCTGTTTTTGAACCTCATCGCTACTCAAGAGTATTATCCTTAAAAAAAGAATTTGCAAAATCATTTAATAAATCAAACCTCGTACTTCTTTGCCCTATTTTTGGCGCAGGTGAAAAGAAAAACTCTAAATTTAACGCATTAGAATTTGGAAAATTAATTTCAAAACACTCAAGGACTCAAGTAATAGTAATAAAGGATTATAAAGAATTAGAGAAATTTTTTAAAAAAAATTTAATATCCGATGAAATAATTATAGGTATGGGAGCAGGATCAATATCAAAACATATGAGGAAACTTAAATATATTTTATGAGTTTAAATCAAGAATTGATTAAAAAATTTAGTGAAAATATTTCAAATAACACAAAACTGTCAAATTATAGCTGGTTCAATCTTGGCGGACCTGCAGAATATTTATTTAAACCTGAAAATAAATCACAGTTGATTGAGTTTTTGAAAGAAAATAAAAAAAATAAACTTAAAATCACTATTTTAGGAGCTGGTTCAAACACTCTCATACGTGATAATGGTATAAAAGGAGTA
>MDSW01042532.1_pt1 | contig 14069 bp, 15 predicted proteins | sample 811171 | NCBI WGS metagenome assembly MDSW01 (sample SAMN05326641, study PRJNA326480) | marine metagenome | isolation source: seawater | place: Atlantic Ocean: North West | collected 2012 | reverse complement strand
TTATAGAGGGAATGCAAAAAACTTTTTATGATTACATTAGGTATTGAAACATCATGCGATGAGACCGCTGTTGCCTTGTTTGATTCTGATAAAGGTTTAGTTGGCGAAGCGGTTTTTTCTCAAATAGATATTCACGCTAAATATGGCGGAGTCATACCTGAGTTAGCTTCCAGGGATCATTGTCAAAAAATAATATATATTTTCAGACAAGCATTAGGAGATATTGCGCCTAACTCAATAGATCAAATTGCTTACACAGCAGGACCAGGTTTGCTTGGTACCCTGCTTATCGGAGAAAATTTCGCCCAAGGCCTCGCTCTTTCTTTAAATAAACCATTAATACCTGTTAATCATCTTGAGGGTCATTTGGTTGCACCATTTTTGAGTGGCGATAAATTGGATTTTCCCTTTTTAACACTTTTAGTTTCTGGTGGTCATTCATTGATTGTTGATGTGAGAAATCTAGATGATTACAAAATTCTTGGCCAATCTAGAGATGATGCAGTTGGCGAAGCATTTGATAAAGTTGCTAAACTTCTCGGTTTGGGTTATCCCGGCGGTCCTGAAATAGAAAAGATGGCACAGAAAGGTGATCCAAAAAAATTTACTTTTCCCCAGCCAATGTTAAATAGTAACGATTACGATTTTAGTTTTAGTGGTTTGAAAACTGCTGTCCTATATGCCGTTCAAGATTTAGACAACATTACCGATGAAATAAAAGCAGATATCTGTGCATCATTCCAGCATGCAGCTACTGAGGTATTAGTAAAAAAAATATCGAAAGCTATAGAAGACACTGGAAGAGAGGGAATTATCTTGGCAGGAGGTGTTGCAGCTAATAAAATTCTTAGAAAAAAGATGACAGATTTGCAAGGATCATTAAATATAAAGGTTTTATATCCACCACTAGCTCATTGTACGGATAATGCTGCAATGATTGCATACTTAGGCAGTCTTAAAACCAATGGAGCAACTCGAAAATTTAATTCTTATGCTAGACCTCGCTGGCCTTTAGAAACAAACTAACATGAAAGACATTATTTATATAAAAGATTTAAGAGTTCAAACGATTATTGGAATCTTTGGATGGGAAAGGGAGGTAAGACAAGAAGTTAGTATTGATTTAGAAATTTCTTTTGATTGCAAAAAAGCTGCAAAAACTGACTCTATAGAAGACACCATTGACTATAAAAAGATTACAAAAAGTATTATCAAGTTTGTTGAAGAGTCCTCATTTCAGCTTCAAGAATCTCTAGCAGAGGGAATTGCCAAACTCGTTAAGGATCAATATAAAAGCTCATCTATCAAGTTGAGGATCTCCAAACCGGGTGCGTTACGACATGCTGAAGATGTTGGGGTCATCATTCATAGGTAATGAAGTACTTTCTTTCCCTTGGAAGCAATATTGAGCCTAAGAAAAATTTAGATTTAGCTATTGGCGCTCTTGGTAAAATTCTTGATGAAATGAATTGCTCTGCAATATATCAGACAAAAGCAGAAGGTTTTGAGGGCGAAGATTTCTTGAATCTTGTTATTTCTGGAAATTCCTCTTTATCTTTTAAATCTCTTAATAAAAAGCTGAAGTCAATTGAAGATATAACTGGTCGAGATAGAGAAGCTCCCAAATTTTCTGCTAGAACTCTCGACATTGATATAGTTCTACAATTAAACGATGAAGAGGAGATACTCTTTGAAAGTGATGAAATTGCTAAATATAGTTTTGTTTCCGAGCCATTAAAGGAACTGCTATAGATTTATTTGTAGTTCTTTTCCACTAAATCCCATGCAGCTTCCGCTAATGGAGCTACCTGATTACCTCTTTCTTCTGCATGTTTGCTTGCTGCTGTTCCGTCTCTTACCCTGCCCATAATGCCTTGAAGGATTCCTGCAAGCTTAAAAATATTAAATATCGTATAGAACTCCCAGTGCTCATCTAGCTTTTTACCCGTATGTTTAGAATACATATTTATGTATTCCTCTTCAGTAGGTATTCCATTTTCACTGCAAAATTTTTGATCAGCTAATTGCGGTATGTTTCTCCAGCTAATGCAATGATAATTAAAATCAGCAATAGGATGTCCTAGCGTTGAAAGCTCCCAGTCAAGGACGCCCATAACATTATTGCTAGCATTAAAGACCATGTTATCAAGCCTGTAATCTCCATGAACGATTGATGTTTCATCTTCGTCAGGAATGTTTAGTGGCAGCCAATCGATTAAATTATTCATAGCCGAAATGTTCTCTGTTTCTGAGGCCAGATATTGCTTTGTCCATCTTGAAACCTGTCTTGCAATGTAATTTCCAGGTTTACCATAATTCGATAGCCCAACATTCTCATAATTAACTTTATGCAATTCAGCAATCACCTTATTCTTGCTTGCATAAATCTCTGTTCTTTCTTTCGGAGATTTATCTGCTAACAATAGATCCCAATAGATACTTCCATCTAGGAAATCCATTACAAAAAAAGAAGTCCCGATAACATCCTCATCTTCACAAAGACCATAGGTTTTGGGAACAGGTACCTCGGTATTTTGAAGAGCTGTTATAACTTTATATTCTCTATCAACCGCATGAGCAGATGGGAGCAAAATTCCTGGAGGTTTTCTTCGCAAAACAAATTCCTGACCCTCTGAGGTGATCTTATAGGTTGGATTTGATTGTCCACCTTTAAACTGAGCTATTTTCTCTATCTTGCCAGCAGAAGGAACATTGTCTCCAAACCACTCTTGAAGTCTTTTTTCATCAAACTTTAGGTTTTCAGCCACCTCTTTAGTGCCTGAAAAAATTTCCGTATTTTCCGCATTATTTGAACTAATATCACTCATTATAGAGATTTGCCTCCATCTACATTTAGTACTTGTCCAGTTACATATTCAGCTTCAGATAAATATATTGCAGCATCTGCAATATCTTTTTCATTTCCCATCCTAGACATGGGTATTAATTTAATAATGTTATCCTTTTGTTCTTTTGTCCAAGTAACATTAGGCGGCTCAAGAATAGCTCCAGGAGCGATTGCATTGACTCTAATATCAGGAGCTAACTCTTTGGCTAATGATTGTGTGATTGTTTGAAGGCCTGACTTTGCTGCAAGATAAATGGAATGATTCGTTAAAGCTTTATTAACATTAATATCAGTGATATTAATAATAAATCCTTTATTTTTTCTTAGTGTCTCACATAAGAACTGAGTCAAGAAGAGAGGAGCCTTTAAATTACTTCCCATCAAAGCTTCCCAGTGTTCTTCAGAAAAAGATCCCATTGGTGTTGGATAAAATGTTGACGCATTATTTATCAATCCATCAATCCTTCCGCTTAATGAAAGTGCGGTTTCTGCAAGCTTTAGAACATCTTCTGCATTATCAAGATTTGCTTGAATTATAAAAGCACTATTTTTTCTTTGTGCATTCATCTCATCAGCTAAAGACTGAGCATCTTCGATTGAGCTATTGAAATGAATGATAATATTCCAGCCTTTTTTAAAGAATGATAGGGCCATTTCTTTCCCAACCCTTTTTGCAGCACCAGTAATTAGAATAGTCTGATTCATAAGATTCCTTTCAAAGTTTCATGATAAAGGAATTGTTTTTTATGGGAAACTTCAGAGGCAGGAATATTAGCAAGACAAGAAAAGTCAATTTCCAATACAGACTTAAATATTTTTTCTAAATAACTTTTATGATCTCGCAAACAGTTATATTTTTTAATTTCTTCTAAAGTCTCAAAGTTTCTATTAATGCTCATTTTTTCAATGAGTTTCAACTTACCTTGTGTATCATTACATTGAAAAAAATCTAATACTTGCCTTAATAGATCTTGAGTCTTTTGGAATGAATTGGGAATTGGAAGCAAATCAGATAGTTGAAAATTATTAACTCTTTGAATATCTGCCCATCTTAATTCCGGCGAACTACCATCACATGAAACCGTATTTAATTTTTTAAACCATGGATCAGTTAATTTATGTTTAATTATTACCTCAAAGAACTTTTCTGGATGTTTGTTTTCAAGAGCTTTTTTAGTTTCCATCCAAACCCTCTCAGGAGAGAGCTCTTTTAGCTCCCTAGCATTTATAATTTTTTCAAAACAATCAACAGTTTCGCTGCAAACCTCAAAGTCAAAGAGATGATTGTATGATTTGAATCTAGCAAATCTAAGCACTCTCAGAGGATCCTCAACAAAAGCTGAGGAAGTATGCCTAAAAATCTTTTTTTCTACATCTAATTTCCCATTGAATGGATCAATAATATTTCCATTCTTATCTTTGGCAATTGAATTAATTGTAAAGTCCCTTCGCTTAAGATCTTCCTCAAGAGTAACACTTGAGTCAAAGTAAAATTCAAAGCCTTTGTATCCAACACCAGATTTTTTTTCTGTTCTTGCAAGAGCATATTCTTCGTTTGTTTCAGGATGCAAAAATACCGGGAAATCTTTTCCAATTGGTTTAAATCCATCTTTTTCCATTTCTTCCGGACTAGAATTAACTACAACCCAATCCCTATCTTTTGGTTGAACTCCCATTAACTCATCCCTTACTGATCCACCTACTTGAAATATTTCCATATTAAAAGTCCACTGAAATTCTTTCTAAGTCATTTAATCTTAAAGCAGAAAGTTTTCCTTTCCAGACACAGCCGGTATCAAGCCCAATGAAATGAGGATCGTCTGTTTGACCCTTTAAAGCTGCCCAATGACCAAATACATAGTATTGTTTCTTTTTTTCATGAGTTTTAGAGCAATATTTGAACCATGGTTTGTAGCCAGCAGCAGCTGTTACAGTATTATTTCTTAAATCCAACGCACAATTTTTGTCCACAAATCTCATTCTTGTTAAATAATTAATAATAATTCTATACCTTTCATCATCGATTAATTCATCATGCCATTTATTGGGATTATCACCCCACATAGATTGAAGAACTTTTAAGGGGTTCTTTTGAAGCAATGAAGTCACTTCAGAGGCAAGTTCTTTAGTTTTTTTTGGCGACCATATTTCAGGAATGCCGGCATGCGAGATGAGGAAGGAATTTCCACTTAATTCGTCATCAATTTCCATCATAAGAGGCATTTTAAGGAGCCATTTAAAAATTTGTTTTTTATTGTCAGCCTCGACCACTTCTTTCAAGCTTCCTCTTGCCTTATCAATGCTCAAAAGATACAGCAAATATAGATCATGATTTCCCAAGACTGTGATAATGTTGGAATCAGCCATGCAATAGTTTAAGACCGATAGAGAGTCAGGGCCTCTATTTACTAAGTCGCCCACTAGGATGATTTTATCTTCATTTTTTTTGTAATTTATCTTATTTAACAAATCTACAAATTGATCAAAACAACCATGTATATCCCCAATAACGTATGTACTCATTTAAATACTTATTGCTCTAAAAATTGAAATGAATTCCTCCATCGATAGTTCCTCTGCTCTTGCAAGTGGATTGATATTAAGCAGTTCAAAGTCAATATTAAATTTTTTGAGGTTATTCTTTATACCTTTTCTTTTATTTGCAAAAGATTGATCTATTAAATTAGAAAAATTTATATTTTCGTTTATTGCAATGAGTGGTGTTGATCGAGGTATTAATCTTATGAAAGAGGACTGAACTTTTGGTTTTATATCAAATGATTCTGGTGGAACATCGAAGAGTATTTCACTTTGAAAAAAGGCAGAAATTTTGACTCCAAGCCTGCCCCAGTCTCCTGAACCGTTTGACGCGCAAATCCTATGGGCAACTTCTTTTTGTACCAAAAAATGCATATCCTCAACTGCATTAAAATATTTAACTAACTTTAAAATTATCTGAGTGGAAATATTGTATGGAAGATTTCCTACAATTCTATGCTTTTTTGAACTTAAAAAATTTAAAGATTCTTTTAATATGTTCCCATGAATAAATTGATGCTTAGAAGAATCATATTTTTGTCCTAGTAAATCTATATTTTTTTTATCAATATCCATTGCAATAATATGTATATTTTGACTCATTAATTTCTCAGTAAGGGCGCCTGTACCTGGACCAATTTCAAAAAATAAATTATTTTTTTGGGGATTTATAGCTTGCTCAATCTCAAACAAAATTACAGGATCGATTAGGTAGTTTTGACCTAATTTTCGTCTATGGGATCTATCACTCATTGAAGCTGAATCTCAGCCAGCTTTATAGCTTCTTTAATTGATCCTAGGTTTGGTTTAATTTTGCCAGCAATCTCTAGGGCTGTTCCATGATCAACAGAAGTTCTTACTAAAGGGGTACCAAGTGTAATATTGACAGCTTTTCCAAAGCTTAAAGCTTTCAGCACTGGCAAAGCTTGATCATGATACATAGCAAGATATGCATCAGTTTCTTTTAATTGATCACTATTGAAGGCTGTATCTGCAGACCTTGCATACGAAACATTAATCCCAGTTTCTCTACATATTTTTACTGCTGGATTAATTTTTAATAATTCTTCTTTACCAATTTTGCCATTTTCTCCAGCATGGGGATTTAAACCAAGCACTTTTATAGAGGGGTTTTTGATTTTGAAATTACTTTTAAGGCCAGAATTTATTATTTTAATTATTTCCACAAGTTTTAACTTTTGAATATTTTTCGATACTTCTGCAAGAGGAATGTGAGTTGTTGCAAGGGCTACTTTTATATTTTTTGCTGCAAGCAGCATGACTACCTCTTTTGATTTAGTATGCTTTTTAATCCATTCAGTGTGACCTTGAAAAGATTTAAATCCACCTTCAATAATATTGCTTTTTTGTATTGGGCCAGTAACCAAGCCTATATTTTTGTTTTTTAAGGCTTGATCAATACCAAAGTTAAGATTTTGAATAATATATTGCGCGTTTTCGGGATTTAATCTACCCGGAGTACAATCTATACATTTAGCTATCTGAAAGAATTGAATAGTGCCTTTTTTATTCTGCTCAGCCTTATTCAATGATTTAATTTCTTTAAATCTAAGTTTTAAATTTAGTACTTTTGCTCTTGATCTCAGCAATTCTAAGTCAGCAATGCAAACCAAACTTGCATTCATTTCTTTCCAGAATTTCAGTTTTGATAAGCGCAAGATTGAATCCACACCAATACCTGCAGGTTCACCGGGAGAGTAAAGTAGTTGTTTCAATCTAGTTCTTTGAATTCTACAAATGCTTCAGAGCGAATAGTTCTGAGCGTATTTTCAAGCTCTTCATCAAATTTTCTAGAAAATAAAATTCCATAGGCTCTGTCTTTGATAACTTCTTCTGTAAGATCCTCTATTCGAGTATCAAGAACTTGAAGAAAATGAAAACCGAATTCTGATTCAAAAACAGGAGAAATTTCGTTAATAGGAGATGCCAGCATCATTTTCTCAAATGCGGGCGCTGTTGTGCCAAGACTTAGCCAGTCTAAATCACCGCCTCGCGATGCTGAGCCAGGATCTTCTGAGAATTCTTTTGCAAGCAAACTAAAATCTTCTCCTGCAAGGACTCTATCCCTTACAACTTCCAATTCTTTTTTAGTAAACATCTTATCTCTAAGCTTGGTTTCCATCATTAATATATGTCGTACATTCCATTGCTCTTCAAATTTAACTAAATCACCTCTTTTATCTTCAAGTTTTAAAATATAAAAACCAGACCCAGCTTCTAATGGATCAGAAATAAAACCTTTCTTTTTATTTTTCAGCGCATCAACAAATAATGAAGGCATGTCAGCTAAATTTCTCCAGCCCATTTCACCGCCATTAGCAGCATTATTACTCTTAGAATTTAATCTAGCTAGCTCAGCAAAGTCTGAGCCATCATTAATTTCTTGAATTAATTTCAAAGCTTGAGTTTCATTAGAAACAAGTATTTGCCTTACAAATAATTCAGGGGATAATTGATTTATAACTCCCTCAGTCGCTAGAAAGCCATCAAGTTCTTGTTCGGTTATATCAATTTCTCTTCCAACCCTTCCTCTCTGAACTCTTTGAATAATCATTTCTTCTCTAACTTGCTCTCTTAGATCTTGATAAGATTCTCCTTCAGACTCTATAGTCTCAATGAACTGTTCCAAGCTTAATTGATTATTTTGTGCAATATTTTGGAATGAAGCATTTAGTTCGGTATCACTCACTCTGATACCTGCTCTGTCAGCCATTTGAAGCTGTAACTCTTGAATAATTAAACGTTCATGCACTTGCTCTAAGAGTACTTCATCTGGAGGCAGGGCAGCGCTTTGATCTGAATATCTTTTTTTAATATTTTGCATCATGCTATTAACTTGAGACTCAAGAACAACACCTTCATCAACAATAATTGCCACTCTATCAAGGATTTCAATTTTTGCTGTTGCTAAAGGCGCCATCATAAAAAATGGCAGGAAGATAAATATTTTTAATTTCATTATTTTTATTTTTTTCGCTTTTATTCACTAAAGATCTAAAAGAGCATTAGAGAAGAACCTATTAATTTTCTTGTTTGCCCCAGTTAAACCCTTAAGTTCAAATTCAAAGTTAATTCTACTTTTGTTTTCAATTGAAATCATTTTTTCCCAATACATTTGATTAAATTCTTGAGGTTGAATGTTCAAAAAATTATATTTAGAAAGTCTTTTATCAGAGGCATATATTTTAAAAGCAAGACAACAGTTTTCAAAACCAAAGCCAAAATAAGTTTCTAAATTTTTTTTTGATACCAAATCTTTACTTATCCCACCAATAATTTTGTAACCCCGAGGCATAAGACGCTCCAAAGAAAACTCTGCATAATCTAATTCGTTTTTAAAATTTAAAAGGGGAATATTTCTTTGAAAATTCCTTGATATCTTCATGCTCATATCTGAGCGATTAATTTTTAAACCCATTTCTCCATAATTGAGAGAATTTCTTTTTTGAGAATAATTCGCAGCAATATATGTTTTTAGACCACTGTTATCAAAAGATAACTTAGTACCAATTTGACTATCTTTTCCTAATGGGCTGCTCAACATAGCATTAATAACTCTGCTTGTTTCTAGCTCATTCTTTTTTACTAATTGAAGAGCAAATTTTTTATTATAATGTATTCTCTTATGCCAGCTCAATTTGGCAGCTAAAAATTCTGTATCAGGAACTCTATCTTTTCCATAAAAGTAATCATTAGTGAGCGCATTTAGATTGCCCGAATTACGTTGATGAAGATCAAAAATAGGATCTACGCTTTGATCTTTGTAATCAGTTTTTTCATATACAAATTCAGGCATTATCAGTGAGATCCCTGAGGCCGATGATTTTTTCAACAATGATGAAATATTTATTTTCACTGAGGGTATTGAAGATGACATAGACTGCGAGTTTCTTTTATTGAGATTATATTTTTTATGCAATGTTGATCCATTGATTGCAATATCAAAATAATTAAAATCGTAAAGAATTTCAGCTCCGATTTCAGCTATCGATCTTTTTCCAGTTTCAGAAATAGAATTATTAATAAAAAATCCATTTGAACTTTTATTAACACGAAATGTTGCATAATCTAACTTAGTAAAATATGAAATTTTTGAGCTGTTCTTTAAGTATTCAATATGAATGCTGGGGCTTTTAATATATCCATTATTAATAAATGGATTTAAGCTTTGATATCCTTCTCGACTGAAGCTTAAGGAAAGATTCTTTGATAGAAAATTCGCAGAAAATGTTTGATTTAGATAATGATCTCTTTGATTAGCAATATTTGTGATGCTCGATGGCAAATCAAGCAATACCATAGAATCTGACGATTTTGACCAATCAATGTATGTTTTAAAGTTTAAGAATTGTCTATTTTCTTTTAATCGAAATGCCCATCTTTGATCTTTGTTATTAGCAAAGTCTTTCCTATATTCTTTATCCTTTGGAAAAAATATTAGATCCACAAAATTTTCAGATTTAGTGTTTGTAAGATAGCGATAATTTGCTTCAATACCGCTACCTCTGTCATTAAGAATTCTTGGTGCAATGGTTATGTCTGATTGATTAGATAATACCCAAAAGTAAGGTAAAAAAAGATCTAAGCCATCTGATGTGAGGTTAAGCTCCGGTTCCAAAAAACCGCTTAATCTTTTAGTTGTTGCAGGAAATGGTAGGTATGGAAGTGAAAGAATTTCTTTATTAAGAATTTTTAGCTTCACATCTTTAATGAGTCCACGACTTGTATTTTCATTAATATTTATGCTCTCAGCTTCAATTTCCCAGCCCTGTGAATTATTATTGCAAGAAGTCAGAGTTGCATTCTTAAAGTTTAAATATTCTCCTAAATTTCCATCTAACGACTCATAATTAATTAACAAGTTTCTTTCACTAAGGAAAGTTGTTCCATTATCAAGCTGAAGACGACCAGATTGCTTCTCTAAAGCACCAGATAAAAAATTAAAATAATTATTTGAGTGATAGATACTCCCATTTTTTATATCTTTAATTGAATTATGTTTTTGTAAAAAAGTCGCACTGTCTGCGTTTATTTTGCCATCATTCAGACCAATCAAAACATTTCCGTCTAAATACATCTCTCCATTTGATTTAATATCCATCTTGCCGGCATTCAGCACATCAGATTCATCCTCATAAATTAATAATGGATATTGAGGATAACTACAATTCTGAACACCGTTTTTATAATTTAAAGAGTTTGCTTCATCAAAAGCAAAAATATTTCCTGATACAGTGAAAAGAACTAAAAAAAGATATTTATATTTTCGCTTTATTAGTTTTAATTGTCTTTTATAAAATTTCAAAAATTTTAGGATGAAGATGCCATTTCTTTCAGCTCTCTCAAAGTATCTTTGCCATAAAACATTTCTTCTCCAACAAAAAATGTTGGAATCCCAAAGGCGCCTTTTTGAGCAGCTTCACTGGTATTTTTGATTAATTCTTGCTTAGTTTCATCTTTAGCAATTTCTTCTATGACAAGATCAGCATGACAGTCATGCTTTTTTAAGAGCTCATGCAGAGCTTCTGGAGTATCTAACTTTAGTGATTGTTCCCATAGCCCGCTTAAAACTATTTCAAGATAGCTTTCATAAAATTCATGTTTTTGGGCCACTATTAATCCTCTTATAAGAGAAATAGTATTAACAGGAAAATGCTCATTCATTTTAAATTTTGTAATGTTATGTTCTTTCATGAATCGATTAAAAGCGGTTTCAAATTCATATTTCATCTTATTGGGAATTTCAGCCAAGGTAACCATTGGAGGCTGATTATTCGACAACTTCATAATGCCGCCAAGGAGGCAAGGTATGTAATGAAATTTTATGTCATGGGTTTTTTCAATATTTTGAATTGCCTTATGACACAAATACGCATTTGGACTGGCAAAGTCAAAAATAAAATCTACATTCATAGTCGTCCTCACTTCTAAAGCTTATAATAACTCTTTAACTTGCATCAACTAGCTAAAAAATGCAACATCAAGCAATAACTATCACAAATGCGGGAGACAGAAAATGAGTTTAAAAGGAAGAGTATTATTTATTACTGGAGGTAGTAGGGGAATTGGTCTTGAAATAGGTAAAAGAGCTGCAAAAGACGGAGCTAAAGTAGTTTTAGCTGCTAAAACTGCTGAACCTCACCCTAAACTTCCGGGCACTATTTATACTGCTGCAGATGAAATTGTTCAAGCTGGCGGAGAAGCGTTACCCATAGTTTTAGATGTTCGTGATGAAAAGAATGTTATTGATGCTGTGGAACAAACAATTAGTCATTTCGGAGGTATTGATATTTGTGTTAATAATGCTTCAGCTATTTCATTGACGACTACACCTGATACGGACATGAAAAGGTACGATTTGATGCATCAAATAAATGGAAGAGGCACATATTTAGTTAGTAAATATTGCATTCCTCACCTCAAGCAATCTAATGGTGCTCATATATTAAACTTAGCACCGCCTCTTGATATGAAGCCTAAATGGTTCGGCCCTCATCTTGCATATACCATGGCAAAATACACTATGAGTATGTGTGTACTGGGGATGGCGGAAGAGCTTAAGTCTGATCGCATAGCTGTGAATGGATTATGGCCGAGAACTGCTATTGCAACTGCTGCAGTAAAAAATGTATTAGGCGGGGAGGAGCTAATGAATATTTCTAGAACTCCAGAGATAATGGCCGATGCAGCATATGAAATTTTCACTAAAGATCCAGCAACTTTTACAGGTAATTTTTGCATTGATGATTTAGTTCTGTATGAAGCGGGTGTTAGAGACTTTAAAAAATATGCTGATTTACCATTTGCTCAATTAGCTCTTGATTTCTTTGTACCAGAAGACACCCCTTTGCCATCGGAGATTGAAAATAGCTGAAGCATTAAAAAATAAGATTCTTAAATATGCTCAAGAATTCAATAAAGAATTAGGTCATATAGAGCCTTTAAAAATTGAGGCAAGCGGGAGACAATACTTTAGAGTAACCTCTAAAAAAAATTCCTATGTTATTTCCTTTGATGACAGACCAATCAATGGCCAGAATGTTTTTATTAATAGGGCAAACGAACTTGCTGCTTCGAATGTTAGAGTTCCAAAAATTTTTGAATACGATAAAGCCAACTTTTTTACTATTTTAGAAGATTTAGGAGACCATTCATTAATTGATGAAAAGGATTTTTATCAAAATGAAAAATTTGTTGTTTCTTCTTTAAAGTTACTCAACCAAATGCACCAATCGACTCATGTTGATTTACATTCAACTTTTTGGATGGGGTTAGAATCTCATACAAAAAAATTTTCTAAAATTTTTTGCAAAGAATTTTTAAAAATTAAGATGTTTAAAGAATACGAAGATATTTTTCCTGATCTTCGTGCTGAAATTATGGATCAGCAATGGACAAATTGTCACTTTGATTTTGAAAGAAGAAATATTCAGATTATAAATAATTCTGAACTTGTACTTTTAGATTTTCAAGATTTGTGTCATGGCCCAATTGGAATTGATTTAGCCGGGATTCTCATAGATCATTACATTCCATTAGATCTAGACACATTAAAAAAATATTGCAATTCCTTTGCAGAGATTTCTATTTACGATATTTCAACAGAAGAAGTCTTTAGATCTACTTTATGGGGTGGTCTCCAGAGAAATCTGAGGATCATGGGAACTCTTACTGAGCTTTATTTAAATTTTAATCGCTCGTTCAGGATGAATGATTTACCTCAAATCGTTTCCAATACTGTTTTATTATCTATGGAATTAAACCAAGTGAAACTTGCTAATTTTCTTCTTGAAGATGTATCAGAAAATTTAGAAAAGGAATTATTAAAAATATGAGAGCTATGATTTTAGCTGCTGGTCTCGGTTCAAGAATGCAACCCTTAACAAGAGATCTACCAAAACCTCTGCTTGACGTTAATGGAATTTCTTTAATTGAGTACACAATAAATAATCTAAGAAATTACGGTATAAAAGAATTCATCATTAATGTTTCATATCTTGGAGAGAAAATTAAACTAGCTTTAGAGTCTATTGAGGGTGCATCCAATATAATTTTTTTAGATGAGCCTTATCCTTTTGGAACCGGAGGCGCTTTATTGAATGCTAAGGACTCTCTTGGATCCGCTCCATTCATTTTAAGCACTTCTGATATTTTGTTTAATCCAGACTTAACAAAAATTCCAGATAATGTAGAGACAGCGCATTTAATAGCTACCAAAAATCCTGATCATAATAAAGGAGGGGATTTTTCATTAAATGAGGAATCAGTTTTCATAAATGAAGGATTTAATGATTACACCTATTCAGGATTGTCTGTTATTAATCCAAGAGTTTTAGAGAATCATGTTTCTAGAGATTATCCATTTGATCTTTGGGGAACTATATTGACACCATTAATTAAAAGCTCAAAAGTCACCGGTCATTTCGATGATTCATTTTGGATGGATGTTGGCACACCTGACAGATTAAAGCTTGCAAGGACAGTTCTAAAAGATCAAAATTAATAATCATGCGCTCTAAATCTTTAATCGCTCCATCAATTTTATCTGCAAATTTTGCCAGGTTAGGTGAAGAGATAAATTCAGTAATGTCTGCAGGCGCAGACTGGATACATTTTGATGTTATGGACAATCATTATGTACCAAACCTTACATTTGGCCCTA
>MDSW01058947.1_pt1 | contig 14070 bp, 10 predicted proteins | sample 811171 | NCBI WGS metagenome assembly MDSW01 (sample SAMN05326641, study PRJNA326480) | marine metagenome | isolation source: seawater | place: Atlantic Ocean: North West | collected 2012 | reverse complement strand
CCTGCGTTCATTAATTATCCAGGTGAAGCAGGTGTAGTCAACTATGGAGAAGGGGTATTTGTAGGTTATCGCTGGTATCAAGCTAGAGATATTGATGTTGCGTTCCCATTTGGACACGGTTTGGGCTACACCACTTTTGAGTGGGGAGAACCAGTAGTTAGTGGAGCAAAAACGATTGAAGAATTAGAAAAAGGCGAAAAAATTTATGTTTCAGTTCCAGTCACGAACACAGGTGACCGAACTGGCAGTGAAACAGTGCAATGTTATGTTGCTCCAGTTTCGCCAGTTTCACAGAGACCCCCGCAGGAACTCAAAGGATTCCTAAAAGTGAAACTTCAGCCTGGCGAAACAATCGATGCATTGATAGAGCTTGATTATCGCTCCTTTGCCGTCTTTGACCCTGGAGACCCTGACTACGAATCTCGTAATCATCGCATTCCTGTTGCGGCTGGCGGTCATCACTTAGGCCATCGACCGGAATCTGGTTGGTTTATAGATCCTGGAAAGTTTGAGCTCAATATAGGAGTTTCCTCTATGGATATAAGAAAGGTTTTATCTGTAGACCTATCCACATAATCGTACTAACCTCAAGAAAAACACCGGGGAGCTCGCACCAAGATGGTGGGCTGAGAGGGTAGTTGTCGTCATCAATTTTGATGAAAGTACTACCGACCCGATTGAACCTGAACTGGGTAATGCCAGCGGAGGGAGATAAATGAAAAAATTTCTATTATTGATCACAGTTATATTTGTCGTAATAACCGTTACCACTTGCGCTGAGAAGAAAGATGACACAGTCACTCTCTTAACTCACGATTCTTTCTGGATCTCTGAAGGCGTATTTGAAGAATTTACTCAGCAAACCGGGGTAAATGTTGAAGTTCAAATGGCAGGAGACACAGGACAGCTTTTAGCTTCAGCAATACTTACTTCAAGTAATCCTTCTGCCGATGTCATATTCGGGATTGATAACACATTCCTTCAAAGGGCGTTGAATGCTGACATATTCGCTGTATACGAATCACCCTCATTAAGCAAAGTCTCAGAAGAAATTCAACTCGATACTCAGCACAGGGTTACACCTATTGATTTCGGTGATGTCTGCATAAATTACTGGATAGATAGCTTTAGCTCAGATCTTCCACCCCCAAAAAACTTAGATGACTTAATTGATTCAAAGTATTCTGGTCAACTGGTTGTGCAGAACCCTGAGACTTCATCCCCAGGTCTGGCATTTTTCTTAGCCACAATTGCTGAATATGGCGATGACTGGGAACTTTGGTGGGCTGCTTTAAGAGACAATGATGTGACTGTTACTTCAGGATGGGAAGATGCTTATGAAGTTGAATTTGTTGCCGGTGGCGGAGAGCATCCACTAGTTGTTTCATACGCTTCAAGTCCGCCCGCTGAAGTCATATATGCCGAAACACCTATTGATAGCCCTCCCACAGGGGTATTGACCGACACTTGTTTTCGACAAATAGAGTTTGCTGGTGTCGTTAATGGGACTAAGAACCAAGAAGCTGCTGAAAATCTGATTGATTTCATGCTTTCGAATACATTTCAACAAGACATACCAAACTCTATGTTGATGTTTCCCGCTTCAAATGAAGCAGAACTCCCAACAACTTTTGCTGAATTTGCTGAAGTAGTTGAAGATCCCTACATGCTTGATCCAGAGATCATTGAAAGAAATCGAAACAACTGGACTGAGCGGTGGACACAAATCGTACTTCGATGAATCCCAAAAAAAGGTTCGTGTGGGCGTTTCTATTTTTTTTACCAGTTTTATTTGTCGGGGTTTTTTTCTATTGGCCATTACTAAAAATTTTTAGTCATGCTTTAGATGGGGAAAGGATTAATGAGTTTTGGTCCTACCTCTCTAGTAAGCCTTTTCGTCAAATTGCATGGTTTACAATTTGGCAAGCTTTTTTATCTACTTTTTGCACAATGATGCTTGCCTTGCCTGCGGCTTATCTTGTGGCACGGTTTTCATTTCCAGGAAAGAAACTATTTCAGGCTTTGACAACTATTCCTTTTGTTTTACCAACAGTGGTAGCAGCAGGTGCGTTTATGGCGTTATTTCAAAGATTTGGACTAGATCAAGGGATGTTTCGGCTTCATCACACTGTCTGGGCGTTACTGCTAGCACATATCTTCTTTAACCTCGCAATTGTCGTAAGAACAGTGGGTTCTTTTTGGGCAGGTCTTGATCCAAGAGTTGAAGAACAAGCAAAAATTTTGGGAGCAGCACCATGGCACATTTTTAGAAAAATCACTCTCCCTCGATTAGTTCCTGCGTTAGCAGCTGCTGCATCAGTTGTTTTTGTATTTTGTTTGACTTCTTTTGGAATAGTTTTGCTACTCGGCGGGCCAACAAGAGCAACAATAGAGACAGAGATTTGGCGACAAGCGGTTTGGAGAGGAGATATATCGGTTGCTTCTGTCTTAGCTGTTATCCAATTAGGCGCAGTAATGGTCATGGTCTTAATCATGAATTTCTTACAAAAACGACAAGCAGTCGTGGAGAGTAAAGTCGAACTAAATCCTGAGCGAGCATCAAGAAAACTCCTGGTAGGAAATATTCTCCTGTTAGGAATTCTTGTAGGTCTACCAATCGTCATTCTTGTAGAACGAGCAATTGGGGTAGGAGATGGATATTCATTTCAGAACTTTTCAGCAATGGCTGATCGTATTTCTTTAGTTCCCTTGTCATCTTTAGCAGCTCTAAAAAACTCATTGCTATTTGCTGTGGTTGCAGCAGTTTTAGCCGCCCTTTTGGGAGGTGTCGCCTCATTCTTCGTTGTTCATGGAAATCGTTGGCTCTCTAACTTCTTAGATTTTGGCATGATGCTTCCCTTAGGAGTATCAGCCGTAGTTTTAGGTTTCGGGATGTTGATTTCTTTAGATACACCTCCCTTAGATCTAAGGTCTTCATGGATTTTGGTGCCAATAGCGCACGCACTTTTAGGAATTCCATTTGTTATGCGGACAGTGATCCCAACACTAAGACGTATCGATCCTTCTTTACGCGAGTCCGCTTCTTTGCTTGGAGCCTCACCCAGCAAAGTAACTAAGTACATTGATTTCCCGATCGCGTTTCGAGCTCTGGGAGTGGGCGCAGCGTTTGCTTTTGCAATTTCAATTGGAGAATTTGGCGCTACATCTTTTCTACCGAGAAGTCCAGACCGGCTGACCGCCCCTTTAGTTCTTTTCCGTTTACTTGGAGCGCCTGGTGAAGCATTGCGCGGGCAAGCTATGGCCTTAGCAGTCACTTTGATGGTAATTACGGCTGCGACGGTAATACTCATTGAAGGTTCCGTGTTTAAGAGAGAAACAATTAGGAGTGATTTCTGATGCTCAGAGTTGAAAATGTAAAAGTCCCATTTGATGGAACATATGTGCTTAACGAATGTGATTTTGAAGTGGGAGAAGGAGAAATCGTGGTACTTCTCGGCTCCTCAGGTTGCGGCAAAAGCACCTTATTGCGCACGGTTGCTGGTCTTGAAAATCCGGAAAGCGGGAAAATATGGTGGGGAACACAAGAAATGACTGAAGTCCCTCCTCATAAACGTGGATTTGGTTTGATGTTTCAAAATCATGCTCTTTTCCCTCATCGTAATGTTGGTGAAAATATTGATTTCGGACTACAGATACTTCGAATGACGGGGATTGAAAGACAAGAAAGAGTAGACGAACTCTTAAGCATGGTTGATTTAGACGGTTTCCAAAATAGAAAGATTGGAAGTTTGTCTGGAGGAGAAGCACAGAGAGTAGCTCTTGCTAGATCGCTTGCTCCCAAACCACGCCTCTTAATGTTAGACGAGCCTATGGCGTCATTAGATCGGGCACTTCGTGACCGACTGTTAGCAGATATATCTGAACTTTTAAGAGAACTAAAACAAGCTGCAATTTATGTAACTCATGATCATGATGAGGCATTCTTCATAGCAGACCGAATCGCAGTTATGCACAATGGGAAAATTGAACAGATTGGAACTCCCAGTGAAGTTTGGTCAAATCCAAGTTCTGAAGAATCAGCTCGAAGTATGGGGCATGAAAATTTTATTGAACTAGATGACTCGGGTAGATGCGAAATTGGACAACTTGGATCCAGTTCCGGAATAGTGCTTATAAGAGAGGATGGGCTTTCTATAGTCCCTGAAGAAACCGGAATAAAGGGTGAGGTTATCTCTACAGTCTTTCGTTCTGGAATTACCTTGGTCAAGATAAGAGTTGGCAAAATAGAGCTCTCAACTTCTATTCAAGGGTCAATGAAAGTTTCAGAAATAGTTAATCTGAAGATTTCTGACTCTGCGGTAGTTGCCTTAAGTTAAAGAAAGTGACCTCTAAGTCTTTCCCTATCTACCTTGCCCATAGCATTACGAGGCAGTGCAGGAACTATCAGTATTTTTTCAGGGATCTTGTACCGAGCTAAATGCTTTGTCATCTGATCAGATATTTCATGCACATCAATGTCTCTATTTACAGTGATCGCTGCATAAACTTTTTCTCCTAGTCGCTGATCAGGGACACCAATTACAGCAGCCTCATCAACAACTGGAAATGAAAGAAGTACCCGTTCTATTTCAGTCGGATGTATATTTGCTCCGCCTCTTACGATTACATCGCTGAGTCTTCCAATAACTATCAGATGATCGTCCTTATTTTTTAATCCAATGTCACCAGTATGGAGCCTGTTATCTTTTAGAGCTTCTACTGTTTCTTTAGGCTTTCTCCAGTAGCCAAGCATTGGGGACCAGACCCCTTTCCATGGTCCATCTTGGCGCGGGGAAATGCAGATTTCTCCCAAAGAATCAGGTGGTAAATGTGTACCTTCCTCATCAAAAATTTCTATGTCCACCGGAGCGAGAGCATGCCCAGCACTTTCGGGGACATACTCGCGGTCATGGCGAAGGCGGGTTACACCAGAAGGTGCTTCTGAAAGCCCATAGCCAATAGTGCAAGAGAAACCGAACTTTTCTTTCCACTGATCCCTAAGTTCCTGAGGCGTGTGACTTGCTCCAATCACGACTCTGTTTAGAGAGGAAAGATCCTCAGCCGTTACAGATTGTGAGTGAACGAGATCATACGCTTGTGTAGGGACAAGTAAAAGGTCGTTTATTTCCGCATCCCGGATTTGTTTAGCCATTTTTTCAGCATTTGATGGATCTAGAACAACTGAAGTTGTTCCGCGTAGTAAAGAGAAAAGAGGTCCGATAACTAAGATGTTTAAAACAGAGAGAGATAATGCTGTTCCAATTTTTTCATTTTCCATAGGTGGATAGAGAGTTCGACTTGAGACACCAGGCCAGAGAAGGTTGTGTTGGCTATGGACCGCTCCTTTTGGACGGCCACTTGTTCCACTGGTGTAGGCGATAGCTGCAGGGGAATGTGAGTTCACTTCTTTTTTGCTGTTAGAGATCTGTTCGCAGGAACTCAGTATCTCTATCCAGTCATCTTCCATTGACTCAATAACGACTGTGTTTGGGTTATTTATTTTGTGGTTCTGCTGAGTTATAAATAGTGCAGCATCGCAATCTTGTAAAATCCATTCGGTTTCATCTCGGCTAAGATTTGGGTTTATCCCAACCCAGATGGCTCCGATTCTTTGAGAGGCCAAGAAAATTTCTACCGGAACGGTGCTATTTGAAAGTTGGACTGCTATTCGGCTTCCTTCAGAAGCCCCCATGGCTATGAGCCATCCGGTAACTGAACAAACACGAGATTCAAGGTCGAACCAACTAAGGGCAACTTCCCGATATTGAAGAGCAATTCTTTCTGGATATGCGGAAAGGCCGTAGTCAAGTATGTCAACAATGTTCCAGGGGCCTTCTGGAGCAGGTAAAGGATTCTCTCTGATTAATAAACCATTTATGTCGGTTTGAAGCGCTTGCTCAGTCATCGTAGTTGATGCCAGAGCATTCTCTCTTCAGGTTCTGGATCAGATAGAAGAGAACACTCATCATCAAAGTTCATGACTGTTCTGGTTTCCGAAACATATGAAGGCCACTCTCCGAGTGTTGAAGTTGCTGGAGTGCCTGTCTTTATGAAAGTAGCCCAAGCATCATGCATGGTCTGCGCAAGATCGTCCGGGCGAGGTCCATTTCCAATAAATAAAGTTACTCCTGGCTGATCAAGCATGTTGAAAGTAAAAGGTATTTCAAGTGCATGCGCTGCCCCGAGTAAACCTTCAAACGCAGTTGAATCCCATGAGAATTGATACATGAAAGTAGGGGAATCAAATTGCTCTCGAGATTCCGCGAGTCTTATTGCTGGTATTCGAAAAACCCAGTCAGAAGAAATGGCACAACCAAGCCATCCAGGTTCAGAATCGCCCAAGCGTTCTTTGTAAACATTTTTGAATTCTTCGGGGTCTTCATTTTTAGCTATCCGCTTTATATAGCGATCAGTCTTTTCTTCATCAAAATTTGTTATCCCCCAAAGAGCCATTTCATCTTCATTTGTTCCAATTAAAAGTGGAATGTTAGAACCGGCTCCTTCTCTGATTAGATCAGAAGGAGGGAGAGGAACAACAGCACTGCCCCAAGAAGGGTAAAAAGCATCAACCCCAAAATCTCTGTTCTCGTCTTTGTCGATCACGCGATGCTGAGCTTCAAGAATTTCAGATACAGGTATAGACCGAAGCTCATTGACATTTGGGTGGTTAAGTTCTGCTAAGAAATCTTCTGCAATATTTGAAGCGCTCTCCGGAGTGTGGATATGGTGTGCGGCGCCACTTTGCGCTATTGCCTGATGAAAAAGTCCCTCTGTATGAGGGGAAGCTAATAAATTACAGACGCTGAATGCGCCAGCTGATTCGCCTCCGATAGTTACTTGATTAGGGTCTCCACCAAACGTCGAGATATTTTTTTGAACCCATTCCAGAGCAGCTATCTGGTCCATAGTTCCATGCAAACCTGAAGTGATAAAGTCTCGTTCTTCCGGAAAATGAGAAGCAAGATTACAAAAGCCCAAAGCGCCTAATCGGTAGTTAATAGAGACCACAACAATGTCGTGGTTAGAAGCAAAAGAGGATCCGTCATACCAAGGGATAGCGCCTTGGCCAGTCAAATAACCTCCACCGTGAATCCATACGTAAACAGGACGTTTCTGATTGTCGGCATTTGGGGTTGTCACATTAAGTTTCAGGCAATCTTCTTCCCATGGCACAGGAATACGATTCGTAAGTCCTTCGCCAGGAAGTTGAGGAGCTGCTTTCCCCGGCCGTTGAGCATCACGTACATCTTCCCAAGAAATAGGAGGTTTAGGAGGAGCAAATCTTAGTTCTCCTACAGGGGGTGCAGCATAAGGAATATCAAAAAAGGTTTGAACTCCACGTCGATTACGACCCTTAATCAATCCCGATTCAATTTCAACTACTGGATCTTCTAGAGAGGTATTAGACATTAGATCTTAAGTACCAAAGCTTCGCCTTGGCCTCCACCACCACATAAAGCGGCAGCCCCAATTCCTCCGCCGCGTCTTTTTAATTCAAGAGCAAGTGTTAAAGCAACTCGTGTACCCGACATGCCGATTGGATGCCCTAGTGCAATTGCTCCACCATTTACATTAACGATGTCTTCCGAAACTCCTAAATCCTGCATTGAGGCAAGAGCGACCGCTGCAAAGGCTTCGTTTATTTCAAAGAGTTCAAGGTCTGAAATACTTAGGTCGGTATTACGCAAAGCCTCTTTAATGGCATTTGAAGGCTGAAAAAGCAGACTTGTGTCGGGTCCAGCTACTTGTCCATGAGAAATTATTTCTGCCAGCGGTTCAATGCCTAAAGAATGAGCATGATCCAAAGTAGTAACGACTACTGCCGCAGCGCCATCAGATATTTGAGAAGCATTTCCTGCGGTGATATGTCCATCTGCTGCAAAAGCAGGACCAAGATTTCCGAGAGAAACAGCGTCCACATCAGGGCGAATTCCTTCATCTTCTCTGACTATTATTTGATCTCCATGTCGCGCAGGTATTTCAACCGAAGTAATTTCATCATCAAACAAACCGTCTTTTTGTGCTTTACTGGCACGCTCATGAGATTGGGCGGCAAATATATCTTGAGATTCTCTACTCAGGTTTAGCTCTTTTGCATAACGTTCAGTAGCTTCCCCCATGGCGCAATGTTCAATGGTGCAAGTCAAACCATCGAACATCATTGAGTCAACCATTTTTCCATCGCCAATACGATAACCAGAACGAGACTGCATTAATAAGTGAGGAGCTTTACTCATGGACTCCATTCCGCCGGCGACTACAACTTTTGCTTCACCAAGACGAATCATCTGGCTGGCCAGATGAATGGCATGTATCCCGGAGAGGCAGGCACGGTTAAGGAGCGTTGATGGGACAGTTAGTGGAATCCCAGCGTTAGTAGCTGCACGCCTAGCAGGAACTTGACCAATCCCCGCACTGATCACATTTCCCATATAAGCAAAATCAACTTGATCTCCATTTAAATTGGCTTTATCTAAAGCCGCTTTAATAGCTATAGAACCAAGACTTGTGGCATCTTGAGTTGAAATAGCACCTTGTAAACGACCAATTGGTGTTCTAGCACCGCTTAGTATCACAATAGGCGACATATAAACTCCTGAAATTCGTTTAACTCTGAGGCAATAGGTACGAAAACACTCTAACGGACGTAAATGCCTCTTGTTTCAAAGAAATCTTGATCAAGTATTTGACTTAGATCATCCTTGATAAAGAGTAAGAGAGTCGTAAAGGACTGAAGGAACTTCTACTCCTTGAACGTGAATAGCAACCTGAGAAGCCACTAGAGTTCCCTTTTTATGCTCGCGGGCTTCTTTCAAACGGCTTCTTGCTTGAAGTGTTGAGCCTGAAGGCACTGGAGCTAAAAAGCGTAGACCGTCAGCCCCGTAGTTCACGGCGTTACGAAATCCTGTAATTCGAACTTTGTCATTCCAACTAATTGATGCAACCAGACTTAAGGTAAAAAACCCGTGTGCTATCGGTCCACCAAAAGGACTCTCAGTTTTTGCCCTCTCCACATCAACATGTATCCATTGATGGTCTCCCGTCAACTCAGCAAAAGCATTAATTTTTTCTTGCGTCATTTCAAATTCTGGACCCCAACCGCTCCACTCTTCAGTGGCTGCTGCTTGCAGACCATCAATATCGTCAAAAGCTATTTCTATCATCTTGCATCTACTCCAGTTATGGTTTTATACCTCTACCGTGCTCGTAAAACTATCCGCCCGTCAAGGCGGGCGGACGAATCGGGCTCTAGAGTTTGTTGTTAGAACATAGTGAAGGGGAAATAAAAGTGGAAAAATCACCAGTTGACGAGCACTATCAAGCAGCTTGGGATGAGTTAACTGGACCTGAAGGCCCATTTGCCTGGTCGGTTCAAGAAGTAAGGGGAGTCCCTACACGTGTTTATGACCAGGCTCCGCCGAACATGGCATTGGTATGGGCAGCATCTATCGCTTATGCCGAGAATGAATATCTAATTTATGGCGAAGAGCGAATGACCTATGGGCAAGCACATACCCAAGTAGATGCTTTGGCTTCTTATTTGACATCAGTTGGCGTCGGCCATGGAGACCGGGTGGCTTTGTCAATGCGCAACTATCCAGAATGGGCACTTGCTTATTGGGCAACACTGAAAATTGGAGCCGCTGTGGTGGGCATGAATGCTTGGTGGACAGGAGCCGAGATGGAGTTCGGTTTAGCGGATAGCACACCAAAAGCTTTAATTGTTGACGAAGAACGACTTAAGCGAGTTGAACCCGAATTAGAAGGATTAAGGAAAAATAGTTCTCTTCATGTGATTGGGGTTCGTATACAAGGAGAACTCCCTGAAGACTCAATTCATTGGGAAGATGCGATAGAAAAAGCTTCAGAGTTACCATCTGCACCCGAAATAGACATAAGTCCTGAAGATGACGTATGTATTTTCTATACCTCTGGAACCACTGGTCGCCCAAAAGGTGCTGCGCTTACTCATCGAGGAGCAGTATCGAATCTATTGAATCTTGGATTTTGGAATGCCATGACTGTTACAGCAGGAATGAAGGCAGTAGCAGCTGGAGAAACTCCTGCCGGAGCAGACAAACAAGCCGGTGAATCCAACCCCGGTTCAGTGCTTGCTGTTCCCTTATTTCACGTCACGGGCTGTAATTGTTGTTTGCATCCAGTCACTGCCCAAGGCGGCCGATTGATTCTCATGTACCGGTGGGATGCGGGGGTCGCTCTTGAACTTATAGAAAAAGAACGACCTTCAACATTCACTGGTGTCCCTACTATGGCGAGAGAACTAATTAATCATCCTGACTTTGAGACACGGGATACTTCAAGTTTGAGTCATTTAGGAGGGGGAGGAGCTGCAGTACAACCTGACTTAGTGCACAAGATCGAGAAAAAAATTGATGGCCGACCCTCAACTGGGTATGGACTCACAGAAGTTAATGGTGTTATCGCCATGAATTCAGCACACTTCTTTACTGCAAAACCTGAATCCACTGGCCCTGTTGTTCCTATCCTCGAATCTCGAATTGTGAGTGAGGACGGAGAAGATCAGGAAGCCGGACAACTAGGAGAATTATGGGTAAGAGGAGGCAACGTATTCCGCGGATATCTAAATCGCCCTGAAGCTAACGAAGAAATCCTTACAGATGGTTGGTTTCACACTGGCGACATCGGGTATCTCGATGACGATGGCTTTCTCTTCCTTGTAGATCGAGCCAAAGACATGGTGTTACGGGGCGGAGAGAACGTTTATTCAGCAGAAGTGGAAGCTGCAATTTATGAACATCCTTCTGTAGCTGAAGCAGCAGTATTTGCTGTACCTGATGAGAGGCTTGGAGAGGCAGTTGGTGTAGCAATCGTGAAATTACCTGGAGCTCAACTCACGGCAGAAGAACTTCAAAATCATGTCCGCACTTTAATTGCATCCTTTAAAGTCCCAGAACACATTTGGTTTAGCGAAGAACCATTGCCCCGTAATGCAAATGGAAAGTTTCTCAAACGAGAATTACGTGAAACTTTAATAGACACACCAACAGAGTGAACAAATGAATGCACAACATTGGGCACAAACAGAACGACAACGTCTATGCGACCTATTAGAAACGGTAGGCCCCGAAGCATCGACATTATGCGAAGGATGGACAGCTGCACATCTAGCCGCCCATTTAGTTCTTAGAGAACGTAAACCAATAGCAGCTCTTGGGATAGTGCTAGGAGGTGTGTTCGCTAGACACACCGAGCGAACAACGAGACGGTTAGCAACTAAGCCATTCGAAAGTTTGATTAGGAAACTAAGAAAAGGCCCACCATTACTTCTTAGAAGAATCGATGGGCAAATAAATGTTCTCGAATACACCGTTCATCATGAAGACGTTCGGCGAGCTGCTGCTGAATGGGAAGAACGAAAAGACATTGAAGGGCTTCAAGAAGTTATTTGGAAAATTCAAAAGAGGTCAGCGCATTTAATGGCACGAAAACTTCAAGATATTGATTTAACTTTACGGCGGCCTTCAGGCGACACATTTCATGTAAATAAACCAGGGAGACCGGTAACTTTGACCGGAGAGCCTATAGAGATAGCACTCTTCATTACTGGGCGACGTGATAAAGCTTTGGTAGAAATTTCAGGAGATGATTCTGCAGTTAATGAGATGAGATCAGGGAATTTAGGCTACTGATTCTTCCCTAGAGAAACTTGTTCCATAGCTTCTGGACGTCCGTTAATGATCCCATCTGCTCCCATAGATACAAGCTCAAGATAATAATCATAATTTTCTTGCGAAGTATCGCTCATCCAAACCCACACATCAACACCTGCGGTTTCGGCGGCTTCAAAAAAACTGGGAACTAGAACTTCAACATCTCCATAAAATGGAGGAACTTGAACTGCCGCATGATCTCCGAGAGGCTCTCCGTTGAGAACCCAAGCGACCATTTCGTCGGTTCCTGGGCTAGTGGCAATATTTGGTGCAGCTTGTTTGAATTCAGTAATGACATCTGAAGAGAAAGAAGCCACAATTACAGAATCGTGTCGACCAAGAGTATCGATATCAGAAATCAGAGCAGTGATGGCTTCTGAGCCAAGAGCTCCTTCGTCTTTTATTTCAACATCCAAAGGCATTTCTGGAAAAGCTAAAGCGATGTCAAAAAAAGTTTCAATACGGAAATCTTCCGAAGTGAATCCATCTGGTGGAGGAGCGTTACCAGTGCGTACACCGCGAAGTGGATAGTCTTCTTCGCTTAGATCACGACAAGGCCAGCAAGTAGGAGACCACCACCATGCATTATCCAAGGCTTGTAACTCAGCAAGAGTCATTTCAGAGACAGTTCCTGAAGCTCCAGTAGTTCCATCAACGGTCTCATCGTGATGCACGACTAAAACCCCATCGGCGGTAACACGGAGATCCATCTCTAACACGTCCGCACCCTTAGCCACAGCTTGTTTGAAGGCATACATGGTTGAGTGTGGATAGTCCTGATCTCCGCCTGCGTGTGCAATATTCAACGGATATGAAGCATTAAGTAAGTCTGAGATAGTGGGCGGTTCAGGAGCGAGCGTGGTTGTGGTTGTGGTTGTGGTTGTGGTTGTGGTTGTGGTTGTGGTTGTGGTCGTTGTGGTCGTTGTGGTCGTGCTTGTAGCGGCTGCTTCGTTGACAGGGACGGATGAGGACTCTTCATCATTACCGCAAGAACTAAGAATCACCAGAAAAAGGATTTGGGTAAGAAGAAATCTTTTTACAAACATTGTTCAAGGAATCTTGGCTAGCCCACTACCACAGTTGCAGTCATATCAGGATGAAGAACGCAGAAGAAAGTAAACGCTCCTGACTCACTAGTGTCAAGTTGATAGTTGTCTCCCGGATTAAGTAAGCCGGAATCAAAAGATCTCAGATCTGGAGCGTCAGGAGTCCCTGCACTAACTGTATGTGGGACAGAGTCACTGTTATTGAAGAAGACGCTCTGTCCAACTTCCACTTCAATAATTGGATCAAAAGCAAAATTTGTGATTAAAGACTGTTGAGCCCCTTCAGGAAAATCAGAACCTTGAATGAGTCTGTCTGACGCAATGGTGTTTTTATTGCCCATTGGGGCGATAGAAGGATTCCACATAGAAAAGACTCCAAGTTGGCTGTCATGATTAGGAACAACCCATGCATGAAGCATCCAACCTATGGCGTCGTTCCATTGTCCGCCAGAATTTATACATTCTTGTTTTGTTACAAACGTGTCACTCCCTGTGTCTTTCCCGCGACAGATGTTGAAATGAGAGTGCCAGTTGTCTAGGTCAGAAGCAAATGCTTCTGGATGTTCTACACCAACCGCAGAAGGAGGAAGAATGAAAGCTGTACCCGTAAGTTTCAGCGGTGGTCCATCCCATACTCCATTTCGACAGCGCCCTAGTGCTCCTTGGTGAAGAGAGTCATCGGCAGGGGCGTAGATAAGAATTTCAGGCTTAGCGGGATCAAATGTTCCGTCACTAACGTATTGCGGGTTATAAAAGTGCGAACCCATATTTGGAGTTTGAATTTGATCGGAAACAAAGCCATTACTACAAGCGGTATTTACATCTGTATGGAGTAATGCAAAAGCAGACAGAGTATCCAACTGACCGACAAGAGTCGCTAGTTCGTCTTTAGACATATTTAATTCTGTTGGGATATCACCCCCGCTGTCCCTTAACTCAACTAAATCAAGGTAAGAACAAGGAAGTGCTGGATCATCACAACGAGTCTGGGTTCCAATTGGTCCTTCCACCAGAGTGGGGACAACCCCAGCAGACGTTTCACGAAATACGTAACGTGTGTAACCAGGTGCTCCGCCAGCTTTTGGATTCAAATCAGAAGGGATTAGATACGCAGCTTCAACTTGGCTGAATGCGGCAGCTTGAGAAATGTATTCCTCAAGCTGCTGAGCATTTTCAACAGCTTCGGGATTTATTGTGGTGGTGGGTGCTTGGGTTGTTGCGGGTGTTTCGGTTGTTGCGGGTGTTTCGGTTGTTGCGGGTGTTTGGGTTGTTGCGGGTGTTTGGGTTGTTGCGGGTGTTTGGGTTGTTGCGGGTGTTTGGGTTGTTGCGGG
>MDSW01036225.1_pt1 | contig 14070 bp, 9 predicted proteins | sample 811171 | NCBI WGS metagenome assembly MDSW01 (sample SAMN05326641, study PRJNA326480) | marine metagenome | isolation source: seawater | place: Atlantic Ocean: North West | collected 2012 | reverse complement strand
TAAATAACCCACTATTCCAAAAATCAGCATTAGCCAAACATCATGCATATCTTGTGTGGGAACATAACCACCTATAATACAAAGCGCAAAAATAACCGGCGCTAGAATCGTGAATGGTAGCTTTAAAACAGCTATAAATGCAGGGATGAATGCGATATTAATAACTAGTGCGAAAAAGTTGGCCGCATATAAGCTTGCAATCAACCCCCAAACAAATTCTGTATGGTCAACAAATAATAGAGGGCCAGGTTCTAGCCCCCAGATTACCATACCGCCTAACAGTATAGCCGTAGTTGGAGAACCTGGAATCCCAAGGGTAAGCATGGGTAACATCGATCCCGTCGACGCCGCATTATTTGCGGACTCCGGTGCAAGAACACCGTCAACATTCCCTTTACCAAAAGTTTCTGACTCTTTGGAAACAGACTTTGCGACCCCATAAGCCATTAAAGAACCGGGCGTCGCTCCCGCCGCAGGTAAAATACCCACAAAATAGCCTAGGAATGACCCCATTACCATTGTCTTCCATCCACGAATTACACGCCGTATTGACTTTATAATTCGGTCAGTAGTGATATTTGCTTTTGACAATGAAATGCTGCCCCTTGAACTCTCTATAGTCCACAGCATTTCCCCTATACCGTAAATTCCAATCGCCAAAACTAAAAAATGAATACCATGAAAAAAACCGGGTAAATCAAAAAAGATTAACCGGGGCTCGCCACTTATAATATCCAAACCTACGGCACTAAAAACTAAGCCTATCAAAATAGAAAAAAATGTTTTAGGAATATCGTCACCACCCAATCCGATAAACGTCGCGAAAGCTAACATCATAAGCGCAAAAACTTCTGGCGGACCAAAAGACAATGCAACTTCCGCCAATGGGGGGGCAAACGCTGTAAACAGTATAACCGAAATGGTACCTCCTACAAAAGATGCGATAGCAGCAGCGACTAATGCGCGATCAGCATTACCCTGCATAGCTAGGGGACGACCATCAAATGTTGTAGCAACTGCTGTTGATGCCCCAGGAATGCCAAGCATTATAGAGCTTATAGCTCCCCCATACATAGCTCCATAATAAATCGAACCCAAAAAAATTACTGCTGAGGTTGGGGGAACTAAGAACGTCATTGGCAATAAAATAGCTACTCCATTGACCGAACCAAGCCCTGGCATAGCACCAATAAACAAACCTACAGTCGCGCCAATTATTATTAATCCTAAATTAAGAGGCTGGAAACTTATAAAAAAGCCGTCAGCCAGTAGACCGAGTATCTCCATAGTATCATCACTTTATTTCATTAAACTTATTCTTTTAAGCGGTACTTACCTCTGCCTGCCTGAGTTAAGGTTCGATTCCTTTTTAAGTTGTCAGTTAAGTTAATAGATAAGGTCATAAATCGGATAAAATAGCGGCTCCGTAAGCCCCTTTGGCAAAGTCTTTGTCAAAGCTACTTCAAAAAACATAAATGTTATTACTGGAGCTAAGATGGCAAAACTCGAAATGAGTCTCCAAGAGTGCTGCCCAAGGTACCTCATATAAAAGGCCAAGAACAAGGGCAACGAAAAATAGACTCCTATAACGTGTATTAATCCAATCATAACTGTTAAGGCTGCGCTCACAACGAAAAACAGTTGAAAGGTCTCTTTGTCCATAAAAGGTGCTTGTGATCTAGAAGGCACACTTTTCCGCCTATACCAATTAATACTGATTACAATACAACAAGCAAGCATCCCAGCAGATAGCCAAAAAGGGAAAGCCCCGCCACCTGGTCCCTCTCCCTCTATCCACCCAATTGGTAACTCTGTACTTTTCCACATCAGATAAATGGAGAAGACGGCCATAATTAGTGCCATACATATCTCGGCAAATCTCATGACAATCTTCTCCGAAGCAATTCAAAAATAATTTACTAACTGTATTTAAATGAAGCGCCTACTTGATATCGCCCATTGCTCTTAGGATTTGGTAGTGCTTTTGTTTTTCTTCAACAAAATATCGTGTCAACTCCACACCGGTAAGCCAACCCGGAATTAAACCCTTCTTCTTCATATAAGATTGCCATTCTTCAGTCTCGTACACTTTTTTGAAGACGTCTTCATAGTATTTTTGCGCATCTACAGAAATTTTTGGAGGAGCCACAATTGAGCGTTGCATATAATAAACCATATCCTCTCCATGCCCCAATTCTGCAAAAGTTGGTATCTTTCCAAATTTTCCTTTCAGCTTACCTTTGGGAGTAAAGCTTGCCAGCGGGCGGGACTTTCCAGCATCCCAGAAGCCAACCTGCTCAGAAGGATTATTTACTGTTGAATTGATATGTTTTCCAATTAACTCCTTTGCAACTGTACCCCCTCCTTTATAGGGAACATAGGTTACGGCAATTCCAAATTTTTTCTCCAACATGGCGGTTACTAACGAGTCTTCAGCGCCTTTACCAGTACCACCCATTTTCCAATTCTTTTTACCTGCCGCTTTTACTGCCTTAACATAATCTTCAACTGAGTTTATATCTGTATCTGAGTGAACCCAAAGTTGAAATGTATCTTCCGCCATTCGTGTTATTGGCGTAAAATCCTTAATATCTATGCCCAACTTCGGTTGGCGAAGGGGAGTAGTATAATAACTATTTAGAGTAGCCATAATTACATGAGGATCTCCACTTTTGGACTTGAGATATTGAAGAGCCTCGGCACCCGAACCACCGCCTTTATTCATTGGGACAAATGGCTTTGAAGATAAATTGTGCTTTTCCACTAGGCCTTGGATAAATCTTGCCAAACGATCGGCACCACCGCCTTTCCCGGCCATAATCACAAACTCAACTGGTTTTTTTGGGCTCCAACCTGCACCCACGGTATGCGAATAAAACATCCCGCCCAGGCCAAAACCAATTGCAAGCATTAAACTTAAACATATGTTGAAAATCTTATTCACTTTAAATCTCCCTTGCATTTTATATACTTTTTAATTTTTTCTATGTTTCTAGAGTTACTGATACCTCAAATATTTATTGCTTTCACAGTAATTCCGTACACATAAGCTTTGGTATTTGGTATACCGATAAACTATAAACGTATCCGTTTTCCATATTCAATGGTTATTTTCAATTTAGACTAAATTTAGCTCGCTCGAGGCCTCCAAACTATTTTAGTAAATGATATTCAAGATTAATTACTAACCAAGTTAAAATACATCGCCATCCTAACTAAAGGAAAAGATAGACCTTTCTGATTTAAACAGTGAAGATGAAAAAACGAAAAGAGCGATCTAGTTTTTCGTCAATAAAAGAAGATGAGAAAGTTATAAAAATTAGTTGCCCATCCTTATATAACGACTATTTTTAAAAACTATATATTTGAGCTGACTGCAATTACTCGTACAACAAGAAATGTGGACTTATGGGCTTCCAAGACATTGAATTTCTAGCCGGGCTAGATATTGACGCTATCTTAATGGTTATATTTGTCGATTTGGTGCTGTCCGGAGATAACGCCATTATTATCGGCATGGCAGCCGCATCACTGCCTCCCACTCTCCGCAGAAAAGCTATAATTTGGGGGATAGGGCTCGCAGTGGTCCTTCGAATTGTCTTGGCTGCCCTTACGTTTTACCTTCTCCAACTTCATGGGATTAAGTTTATTGGCGCCCTACTTCTGCTAGGGGTCTGTTACTTTATGTGGAAAGATTTAAAGATATCTTCAGCTGATCAAACAAATACGGGGACACCTGAGGAAGACGCCCAGGAAGATCAGATGAATGGAAGTGAATCTGTCTCGCTAATGTCTCCTGAATTTTCAAGAGCAATGCTCAAAATAATTGTAGCAGATGTAACAATGTCACTCGATAACGTGCTGGCTGTTGCTGGGATAGCTCATGATAACATTGGTGTTCTCATTTTTGGGTTAGTCTTATCGATCGTTTTAATGGCGATTGGCGCTAATTTAGTCTCCCGTTTGCTGCAAAAACATCACTGGCTCGGCTATATTGGTTTGTTAATTATATTTTATGTAGCCTTAGAAATGGGATATTATGGTGGGATTGAAGTCTTAGAACTTCTATCCATTCGTTTATAAAACTTCTAATATGAAAATGCCTAAAAGGAGCACTTATACAAGAGGTCTCTAATCATTGACATACGTAAAGTGAAGCCTTATGTTCCGACATTAATAATTCTGTATTGAGACTCTTACCAAGTTAGGAATGAGAGACATGAAGGTTCTGAACTCGTTAAAATCGGCTAAAAAGCGCGATAAAAACTGCCGAGTTATTCGCCGTAAAGGGCGCCTTTTTGTAATAAATAAAAAAAATCCTCGCTTTAAAGCTCGTCAAGGCTAATTTAGAGATTTTTAGAAAAAGAGGTTAAAAAATCTCTTTCTTTATCTTTACAACCAAAATTTAACCAGTCTTAAAATGTTGTGTCTGGAAATGAAGTTCGTGTGTCTTAAATAAAGATTTGAATCCATGTTGATCACCTGTCCCAAATGTTTTATGCGATACCAAATTGATGATCGTGATTTAACTTTGCAAAGAAGAATGTGGTGTTCAAATTGCAAACATACCTGGGTACAGCCAAAACTTTCCGAAAATTTTGCAAAAACCATCCACCCTTCTGACGCATCACCCAAGCATGGGTCTAACCCTGCGCTGGAGAGTAGCCATTCAGGTTCTAAGGTTTTGCCCCATCTCAGCCATGAAGAAGGTAATCTAATTGCCTCTCAACCGAGCGAATACGGCCAGAAACCAACTGGCAATATTAATATACCTTTTGTTATCTTGGTTGCAGGGTCAATGTGCGTATTACTTGCAATGGGGCTACGGGCGAGTTTCGGTCTTTTCTTAATTCCTATGCTTTCCGATTTAGAGTGGAATCGAGAAATTTTTGCAATCGCTCTCGCGCTACAAAATCTTTTTTGGGGATTATTGCAACCATTTGCAAGCGCTGCTGCTGAGAAATGGGGCACTGGCCGGATTATTGCTCTTGGCGGCGCCCTTTATGCTGCGGGGCTATATTTAATGGGTAATGTCTCTAATCCAACTACATTGCACATAAGTGCGGGATTAATGATTGGAGCCGCCCAGAGTGGTTGTGCCTTAGCTGTTGTTTTAGGGGCCGTAGGAAGAGCAATGCCAGAGAAAAAGCGGAGTTGGGGTCTTGGGATAGTAATGGCAGCTGGGGGGGTCGGCCAGTTTACGGTAGTCCCAATGGGCCAAGCCCTTTTACAATCATTCAACTGGTCAAGTGCCCTTGTTTTATTTTCCGCCCTAGCATGCGCTATAATTTTTTGTGCTTACCCATTGAGAACACCTAAGGCTTCAACTTCACCCCCTTCAAACATTAAAACGACTGAACTCTTATCTATGAGCAATGCGCTCCGTGAAGCCTTTTTTCATAAAGGTTTTTGGCTTTTGACAATTGGATTTTATGTGTGTGGATTTCATGTGGCATTCATAGCTGTTCATTTACCTGCCTATCTTACTGATCTTGGCTTGCCATCCTCCGCTGGGGCTTGGGCCATTTCGGTAATAGGTATTTTTAATATTTTTGGATCATATGTAGCCGGTATACTTGGTGACAAATTAAGAAAAAAATACTTATTAAGTTTCCTTTATTTTGCTCGAGCCGCAGTCTTCCTGATATTTCTCCTTTTACCGGTCACCTTTGGCTCAGTTATTTTTTTCTCTGCCTGTCTGGGATTATTATGGTTGAGCACTGTCCCCTTAACATCGGGTTTAGTTGCACAAATTTTCGGAACACGTTATATGGGTACCCTTTTTGGTATAGTATTTTTAAGCCATCAAATTGGGAGTTTTATGGGGATATGGCTTGGTGGCTATCTCTTCGATTACTATGGTAGTTACAGTCCAGTTTGGTGGGCAGGAGTTTTCTTAGGCTTTGCGGCCGCAATAATTCATTGGCCAATCAATGATAGAGCAATTGTGAGAAGCGCCCTAAGTCATTAAAATAGCTATTTGTTTTATTTTTCATAAAGGTTATACATATTTGGTGAAAACATTTTACTGATAGGTGATTAAATGAAAATGCCGCTACCCGACAAAGCCACACTCAGACAGCGGAATAAAATAATATCCGCCATGAGGGCTATTGTGCCTGGAGAAGGAGTGATAACTGAAACGGATGAACTGCAAGCTTATGATTGTGATGGCCTTAATGCTTATAAGCAACTCCCTATGCTTGTGGTACTTCCAGAAACTACGAGTCAAGTCTCGCAAATCCTAAAATACTGCCATGAAAATGATGTTAAAATTGTGCCCCGCGGGGCTGGAACAGGCTTGTCTGGCGGGGCTTTGCCTCTGGCCGATGGAATTACTATCGGATTAGGGAAATTCAATAAAATTTTAGATATCGACTTTCAAAATCGATCGGTTGTAACTCAACCGGGGGTTACTAATCTTGCAATTACGAAGGCTGTGCAAGATAAAGATTTTTATTATGCTCCAGATCCCTCAAGTCAAATAGCTTGTTCTATAGGTGGCAACGTAGCTGAAAATTCAGGAGGCGTGCACTGCCTTAAATATGGATTAACAACTAATAATATTCTTGGGGTAGAATTAGTGTTAATGGATGGAGAAATTGTTCGGCTAGGAGGCAAATATCTTGACAGTGAGGGATATGACCTTTTGGGGGTTATCACAGGGTCGGAGGGTCTTTTAGGAATTATTACTGAAGTAACAGTCAGAATACTTAAAAAGCCAGAAATTGCAAAAGCATTACTTTTAGGGTTTGAAACAAACGAAAGTGCCGGAAATTGCGTGGCAGAAGTAATCAGTGCTGGAATTATCCCAGGTGGTATGGAAATGATGGATACATTTGCGATCAGAGCAGCTGAAGATTTTGTTCATGCTGGTTATCCATTGAATGTTGCAGCTCTTCTTATTATCGAATTAGATGGACCAGCGGTAGAAGTAGACCACCTTATCGAAAAAGTGACCAATATTGCGGAAAACGTAGGTGCTATACATATCAAAATTAGCTCTTCAGAGGCAGAACGAGAGCGGTTTTGGTCGGGCAGAAAAGCTGCGTTTCCAGCGGTGGGTCGAATCTCCCCCGATTATATTTGTATGGATGGCACCATACCAAGAAACAAGTTATCCTTTGTCCTCAATGAACTCGCGGCACTGTCAGAGTCTTATGGTCTACGTTGTGCAAATGTCTTCCATGCTGGTGACGGAAACCTTCACCCGTTAATCTTATTTGACTCCAATAACCCGGGGGAGCTCGAAAAGGCGGAGAAATTTGGCGCAGATATTCTAAAGCTTTGCGTTTCTGTTGGAGGAGTTTTAACAGGGGAACATGGAGTGGGAGTTGAGAAACGAGACCTAATGGGTGAGATGTTTTCAGAAGAGGATATGAAGCAACAGCAGAGATTAAAATGTGCTTTTGATCCAAAACACTTAATGAACCCTGGAAAAGTTTATCCCACCCTCCATCGCTGCGCAGAATTAGGAAAAATGCATGTTCATAAGGGTGAAGTAAAATTTCCAGATCTGCCGAGACTTTAATGTCCAAGGTAATTTTACCTGATAATTCTTCGGAGATTCTCGAAACTGTAAAGTGGGCAAATGCTAAATCAAAAACATTAGAGGTTCGAGGCAACCATTCAAAATCCCAACTTGGAAGACTCATGCAGACCTCCCATGAACTTGGCCTGCAAAAAATCTCTGGCGTCGAGGAGTATTCGCCAAATGAGCTAGTAATCACCGCTAAGGCTGGAACTCCTCTAAAAATAATAGAGATGGAGCTTGCAAAAAATAATCAGCATTTGACTTTTGAACCACCTGATTTTGGGTTCTTGTTTATGGGAGGCTCGAATCATGGAACCATCGGAGGTGCTATTTCCTGCAATTTTTCTGGTCCACGAAGAGTAGTGGGCGGAGCGGTCAGGGACCATTTTCTTGGATTCAATGCCATCAGTGGAAGGGGAGAGGAATTTAAATCAGGAGGAAAAGTTGTAAAGAATGTTACGGGCTTTGATCTGTCTAAATTAATTGCTGGTTCTCATGGCACCCTTGCAATACTGACCGAAGTCACCTTGAAAGCCTTACCCTCTCCTGAAAAAACTCGGACAATTCTTATAAAACACCCAGACATAAGTAGTTCTCATCAGAAAGGCATAGACGCCATGTCAGATGCCCTTATGAGCTCTCATGAAGTTTCAGGAGCGGCTTTCTTGCCCGAAAAAATATCATCAAGATCAGAGGTCACATATGTTAAATCAGCCAATAGCAACTTAACAGCAATCCGAATAGAAGGACCAGCCCCCTCTGTAAAATATAGATGCGAAGCCCTTAAAAATTTGCTCAAAAAATTTGGTGAAATAGAAGAACTTCACACTCAAAATTCCATCGAACTATGGCGAGAAATCAGAGATGTAAGATTTCTTAAAAGTGAAAAAAATCGGGCTATATGGCGTGTTTCAACACCCCCAGCAAGTGGAGCCAAATTCACTTCTAACATATTAAAAAAATATAAAATGGAACCCGTTTATGACTGGGGTGGCGGATTAATTTGGCTATCAATAGATGACCCCTTAGAGGACCACCAGACACTGATACACTCTACAATTAAACAAACTGGAGGACATGCAACATTATTCCAGAGTTCAGACAAAGCAAAGTCAAATAGCCCGGTCTTTCAGCCACTATCTAAACCCTTGCTTGATATCGCGCGGAGAGTAAAAGATGGTTTTGACCCTAATCACGTATTAAATCCAGGGCGCATGTATAAAGGAATATAAATGCAGACGAACTTTACCCTCAAACAATTGACAGACCCAAAAATTGGTGAGGTAAACCAAATTTTACGAAAATGCGTCCATTGCGGGTTTTGTATAGCTACTTGCCCCACTTATATCTTACGAGGAGATGAACTGGATAGCCCTCGGGGCCGAATTTATCTAATTAAAAATATGTTAGAAAAAAATGTTTCACCCAGTGCAAAAACAGTCAAGCACATCGACCGATGTCTCTCATGCTTATCATGTTTGACTACTTGTCCAGCATCTGTTGATTACATGCATCTTGTCGATCACGCAAGATTTCATATCAAAAGTACGTTCCAAAGGCCTTTTTCTGATAGACTGTTTCGGAAATTATTAGTCTTTTTACTACCTTATCCAGGGCGATTTAGACTCTCATTAATTGGTGCATTATTAGTAAAGTCCGCGGCCAATTTCTTTCCTAACCGAATTAAAGACCTGATATTAGCGGCTCCAAAAACTCTTCCCAAAAAGTCTCCTCTGGATAAAGCCCAGGTGGTGCCAGCTAACGGTAAAAGGATAAAGCGTGTTGCCCTTCTTAATGGTTGTGCACAGCAAGTTCTTAAACCCAATATAAATGAAGCTACAATTAGACTGCTTACTCGCCATGGTTGTGAAGTGGTAATAGCCGATGGTGCTGGATGTTGTGGAGCACTAGCACATCACTTGGGTGAAGAAAAAAAATCAATAAAAGCTGCAAAAGACAATATATTAGCTTGGGAGCGGGCACATTATAACACTCCCTTAGACGCCATTATTGTTAATGCCTCAGGCTGCGGAACAACTATAAAAGATTATGAAAATCTTTTAACTCGTGATCCCATTTGGTCCAATCGCGCAAAAAAAATCTCAGACTTAACGCAGGATATTTCAGAATTTATGTTCCAACTGGGACTTAAAATTGAAACAGTTTTTGAAAAACCAAAAATTGCTTATCATTCTGCTTGCTCTCTGCAACACGGCCAAAAAATACACCACCAACCAATAGAGCTTCTAAAAACAGCTGGATTTCATGTTTTAGAGCCAAAAGAGCCTCACATATGTTGTGGATCGGCAGGAACATACAGTTTTCTGGAGCCAGATTTGGCCAAGCAACTTCAATCACGGAAAAATAAAAATCTAAAAGCAACTAATGCAAAATTAGTTGCAACAGGCAATATTGGCTGTATAGCGCACTTAAGCCTTGGAATGAATACAGATGATGGGATTTCTATTGTTCATACGGCTGAGTTACTGGATTGGGCGACTGGGGGACCAAAACCTGAATTATTGCCTTGAGGAATATTTTAGTGGATAAAACTTTTAAATACTTGTTTAATTATTATTTACAACAAAAATAAGGTGAAGCATGACAGCTGTTTCCTCCTATATAGAAGATGGCCTGCTTAACGAGCTTAAAGAGCTTGTTGGTGATAGAGTGCACTTGGGAGCTGCCATTCGTGATCATCATGGACATGATATGTCCTATCATGAAAACCTGCCTCCCGATGCAGTTATTTTTGCCCATTCGACGGAGGAGGTAAGCTCAATAGTAAAGCTTTGCTCCAAGTATGAAGTGCCTGTAATTCCGTTTGGAACAGGAACTGCGTTGGAAGGACATGTCAACGCAGTAAAAGGTGGCATATGTATAGACTTGTCAGAAATGAGCCAAATCTTAAAAGTCAATGTGGAAGACTTGGATGCAACCGTTCAAGCAGGTGTAACAAGAAAGCAATTGAATGAGCACCTTCGCGATACGGGGCTTTTTTTTCCAGTTGACCCCGGTGCAGATGCCAGCCTTGGCGGAATGGCCGCTACAAGAGCATCTGGCACTAATGCTGTAAGGTATGGCACAATGCGTGAAAATGTGATCTCTCTCACAGTTGTTTTAGCCGATGGTAGAATTATAAAAACTTCGCGCCGGTCAAAAAAATCAGCTGCTGGGTATGACTTAACCCGATTATTTGTTGGGTCAGAGGGAACACTTGGTGTGATAACCGAAGTCACATTAAAATTGTACGGAATACCTGAGGCAATTTCTTCAGCTGTCTGCTCTTTTCCTGATCTAGCCTCCGCTATTAATACAGTAATATTAGTGATTCAATGTGGAATTCCCATAGCTCGTATAGAACTTTTAGATGAAGTTCAAATGGCCGCCACCAACTCCTATTCAGATTTGTCTTACCCAGAAGTTCCTACTTTATTTTTCGAATTCCATGGGTCAGAAGCAAGTGTATCAGAACAAGCCACTTCCGCAGGAGATATAGCAAAAGATTTTGGTGGAAAAAACTTCCAATGGGCGACTAAAACCGAAGACCGAAATAAATTATGGCAAGCGCGTCATGATGTCTATTTTTCTGCCTTGGCTCTTCGTCCAGGAGCCAAGGTAATGGCAACTGATGTTTGTGTGCCTATCTCTCGCCTAGCGGATTGTATTCTAGAAACCCGAACAGATATTGACAATTGTGGAATGATTGCACCAATAGTTGGTCACGTGGGGGATGGCAACTTCCACGTTTCTGTTCTCCTAGATACCAATGATGAGGAAGAAATGCGAACTATTAAAGCTTTTAATGAACGACTCATAATGAGAGCTTTAGCTATGGATGGTACTTGCACTGGAGAACACGGTGTTGGGTCAGGAAAAATTGACTTTTTAACGGCGGAACACGGTGAAGGTGTCAGCCTAATGCGGACCTTAAAAATTGCATTAGATCCAGACAACATTATGAATCCCGGAAAAGTCGTGAGAATTTAAAGAAAGTCAGCCAGAAGGGCATGACAAAAATATCTCACCACGATCCTATATTGATTTTGCAGAAAATGTTCTCTAAAGCATTAGAGGTAGCAGATCCGAAGATATGCGTTCCACCGGTTTTACCGCCACCTCCATTAGGTAAAACTATCTTTCTTGGAGCAGGAAAAGCTGCTGCTTCGATGGCTAGAGCAGTAGAGCAAAATTGGGATGGGCAGCTCTCTGGTATAGCTGTAACTAGAGAAGGTTATGGAGTCCCATGTAAAAGAATTGAAGTTATTGAAGCTTCTCATCCAATCCCAGACGTGAGAAGCCATAGAGCTTCAAAAAAAATTTTAGAGCTCGCTCATACGCTTAGACCAACAGATTTATGTATAGCGGCTATTTCTGGGGGTGCCTCTTCACTACTCAGCGCTCCAATTCCTGGGCTTAAATTTGGTGACAAACAGGAGATTAACCGTCTACTCTTAAAATCTGGGGCTTCAATTAGTGAAATTAATACCGTTAGAAAACACCTATCAAGGATAAAAGGTGGTCGCCTAGCTGAAGCCATTTTTCCAGCCCACCTCTCGACAATTCTAATTTCTGATGTCCCTGGTGATGACCCTGCAACAATTGGCTCTGGTCCAACAGTACCAGACAATACTACATCCGCCGATGCTCTAGCTGTTCTAAAAAAATTTAATATAAACCAACCAAGTATGGTTTATAAGAAGCTAGCAAATAGTGAGAGTGAAACCCCAAAAGAGGGATCCAAATTTTTTGAAAACACCAAAGTCGTTACGGCGTGTATTCCAATGCATGGTTTAGAGTCAGCTGCCAATTTTGCTCATTCTGTTGGCTTAAAGGCGCATATAATTAGCGATAGATTGCAGGGTGACTCTAAGATTGTTGCAAAATCACATGCAAAATTAGCCTTAAATACGATGATTGGCAATGGCCCAGTCACCCCGCCATGCGTTCTTTTATCTGGAGGGGAAACTACTGTAGCTATAAAAGGCAATGGTCGCGGCGGACCAAACACAGAATATGCGCTAGCTTTAGCGATTGAATTAAAAGGAAATAAAAATGTTTATGGTATAGCTTGCGATACAGATGGGATCGATGGAAGTGAAAACAATGCTGGAGCTATAATAACTCCAGAATTTTGGTCAAGAGCCCAAAGATTGGGATTGACCCCAAATAATTATCTAGAGAACAATGACTCTTTCAGTTTTTTTGAAAAAATTGACAGTCTAATTTTTACTGGGCCAACATTTACTAATATAAATGATTTTAGAGCTTTGCTGGTGTTGCCCTAAGTTATAAATGAGACTAAGTTGGGCTATATTATATTATTTCATTTAATATTTTGTCTGGCGGCGGAGACTACAGTTGAAGAAGTTTTTATGGGTTTTCGGCGGATTTTTTTTATTATGTATCTTCACAATTCTCCTTACTCCCAGTTTCATTAATTGGAATGATTATAAAACTGAAATCACTAAGAACATAAAAGAGCTTACAGGGCAAACTCTTATAATTGACGGCGATATTGATATTTCTATCATACCCAGCCCCGCAATTGTTGCTTCCGAAATAAGACTTTTAAATCCAAAAGCCAAAAATTCAGAGCCGCTCGCCTATGTTAAATCTGTTGAAATAGAAATAGCTATAGCTCCAATCATTGTCGGCGAATTAAAAGTTGAAACAATTAGGTTAGTAAGGCCAAAAATTAACCTTGAGATTATGGAGGATAAAAAAACCAACTGGAGCTTCGAGTTTGAAAAACAAAAAAACTCAACGACTAATCTTGCAGGTCCATCCTCACTGTCAGAAACTGATGAAAATAACCCCACTATTAGGAAAATCACGTTAGATGATTTTACTATTGTAAATGGTACAATAGTTTATCGAAATACAGGTAAAGGGATTGAGGAAAGATTAAAGTCCATCAATGCTAGAATTATTGCGGCCTCTCAGAACGGGCCCTTCAAAATTGTAGGCGACTCGCGAATCCGGGGGATTAATGCCAAATACAACATAAAAATAGGCGAGGTAATCAAAAATAAAACTTTGTCTTTTATATTAAACAGTAGTTTTGGGCCTGGTGATACTAGCTTTCAACTTTCTGGAACTATTTTAAATCTTTTTGATGAACCTCAATTCCTTGGCACGATAAAAGGAGAAAGCAATAGATTAGTTCAATTTTTTGAAACACTCAGACCAGTTGCTTTTTCTAATTTACTCTCCCGTCCCGTTGCTTTTGAGGGCAACATTAAGTCATCGATCAAAGAAATGGAAATTGAAAACCTCAGAGTTAATCTAGGTAATTCATTGTTTTCTGGCGATTTCACACTTGATTTTGAAAAAGAACTAAATTTCTCCGCTAACTTGGCCGCACGCCACTTTGATATTTCTCATTTTATAAAGATGTCAAAATTACCTTCAACTCCAAAGGATATTAGAAAAGAAAATAAAAATGATACAGCTAAAAGTAACCGGTCGAAACTTACAAAAAGCTCTCCTTCGCTTTTTCGCATTCCAAAAAATATCAAAGGTTCCATTATTCT
>MDSW01103502.1_pt1 | contig 14073 bp, 13 predicted proteins | sample 811171 | NCBI WGS metagenome assembly MDSW01 (sample SAMN05326641, study PRJNA326480) | marine metagenome | isolation source: seawater | place: Atlantic Ocean: North West | collected 2012 | reverse complement strand
CTCACCGACCCGCTGCTCGTCCGTCTCCGTCGGCAGAGCCGTCAGCAGTGCCGGGAACACCGCCGCACGGGCGAACGCCGCCCACCGCGCGCCGAATGCGGTGGCGTTGCCGTCGGCCCGATAGCGCTCCCAGAACCGGTCTTCGGCGTCGAACACCTCCAGATGCTCGATCTCCAGCCGCTCGAACCGGCCCGACGGTGCGAACGGGGCCGTGAAGTCGACCTCTCGACGCGACACCGTCGGGATGCACATGCCTGCCAGTTCGTCCGAGGTGATCACGTCGTCGCCGGCCAACTCCTCGAGCGCGTCGTCGATCGCGCGCAACAAGGGCCGGAACCCGACCTCGTCGTCCTCGCCGACGGCCATGGTCATCACCACCAGGCGTCCACCCGGCCCCAACTCGCGCCCGCGGAACGCGATGAACTCATGCCAGTCGTGGGCGGCCTGCCGTGCGAACGCGGCCTGCACCTGCGAGTCGGTGCAGTCGGAGATGTGCACGTGGCCGTCGATCTCGGCCGGCGTCCGGCTCAACCACTGGATCGCCCACGAACTCCAACCCAGGTGCACGCTGTTGGAAGGCATGATCTGGCCGTAGAACGACCGCCCCACCGCCGAGGCGAACGTCGCCGGGTCCTTGCGCAGGTAAGTGTCCGGGTCCTCCTCGATGGTGCGGAACATCGCGGTGAAATCGTTGTCCGGGATGTCGGTGTGCGCCACCAGCACCGAGTGTTCGGCGCTGGTACGGCTGCGCAGCACCTTGATCGCGGCTCCGAGCGGTAGCAGCGAATTGTGGCCGGTGCCAGCGCCATAGTCGGCGAGCACGATCGGTTGCGGGGCGGTCGGCAGCGGAACCTCGCCGGCGGCGCGTTCGAACACGGCGATCGCCGGGGCAAGGCCGGCGGCCTGCAATCGCGAGGACGCGGTGTAGGTCTCGCTGTCCATGGGTTGAGGCCTCACGACGATGCTGGATTCAGGCATCGCGACCTCCGAACAGCTCTCCGTTGTGTCCCTCACTTCCGCACGGTAGTCCTCACGTCGCGACCGCGCCGCAGAAGCGCGGTCGTGACAGACTTCGCTCATGACGGGACGGGTCGGTCCACGCGTCGCGCTGGTGGGTGCAATTATCGCGCTGGTCACCGGGGTGGTCGGTCTCGTCGTCTCACTGCTTCTGAACGTGTTCGTCTTCGACGAGTTCGACGCCTACGGTGAGGTGCCCATCCCCGGATCCGCCCGGCTGCACCTGCCCGCCGGGGAGGCCACCATCAGCTTCCACACCGCGGTCCCCGGCGGGGTCAGCGGCGGATTTCCGGTGCCCGCGCTGCAGCTGGGGATCACCCCGCCGACCGGCGCGCCCGAGCCCGTCGTGACCGAGAGCGTGGGCGCCACCACCTCGGTCAACAGCGACGTCCGCATCCGCCTGTGGACGGTGCAGATTGCCGAGGACGGCGTGTATGACGTCGAGGTGCGCGGCGAGGTCGCCGGCTACATCAACCCGCAGCTGGCCTTCGGCCGCGACGACTCGCCGTGGTGGCTGGTGTGGGCGTTCGGCGGGCTCATCGCCGCCGGTGTCGTGTCGTTGGTCCTGGCGATCCTGTGGCGGCTCCGGTCGCCGCGCGCAGTACAGGACGTGGCGGCGCCGGTGAGTCTCGACGAGCCCACCTGGCCCGGACCGGTTCCGCCGCCGGTGCACAGCTACGAACCCACCGACACCGACGTGCGGCTCGAACAGCTCAAGACGCTGGCCGCGCTGCGTGAGTCAGGTGCCCTGACCGATGCCGAGTTCGAGGCCGAGAAGCGTCGGATCCTCCGGAGCTGACCAAAGGGCTCAGCTGCCTTTCGCGACCCATTCGTCGTAGTGCACGATCTCGTCGCCGACGGTCGTCGTGTCGCCGTGGCCCGTGTAGACGACCGTCTCACCGGGAAGCTTGCCCAGCCGACCCGAGATGGATTCGAGGATTGTCGGGAAATCCGAATAGGAGCGGCCGGTCGCGCCCGGCCCACCCTGGAACAGTGTGTCACCGCTGAACACCGCGCCCAGCTCCGGCGCGTGCCAGCAGACCGATCCGGGGGAGTGTCCGGGCGTGTGCAGAGCACGCAGCTCGGTACCCGCCACGCGCAGCGTGTCACCGTCGGCCACGGCGCGAAAGTCGCTGTCGGGATGGGTCATCCGCCACAGCACGTCATCGGCCGGGTGCAGAAACACCGGCGCGTCGAGGGCCTGCCCCAGCTGGGGGGCGACGGTCACATGGTCGTTGTGCCCGTGCGTGCACACGACGGCGACGACGTGGCGCCCGCCGACCGCCTCGATGATCGGTTCGGCGGTGTGGGCGGCGTCGAACACCACCACCTCGTTGTCGTCTCCGACGAGCCAGATGTTGTTGTCGACCTCCCAGCTGCCGCCGTCGAGTTCGAACGTTCCGCTGGTCACCAGCCGCGCGATGTTGCCCATGCCTACAGCACTACCACGGAGCGCAGCACTTCACCGGAGTGCATCTTGTGGAACGCGTCTTCGATCTGGTCCAGGCCGATGCGCTCGGAGACGAACTTGTCCAGCGGGAAACGGCCCTCCAGGAACAGGGTGATCAGCGTCGGGAAATCCCGCTCCGGCAGGCAGTCGCCGTACCAGGACGACTTCAGCGATCCGCCGCGGCTGAAGAAGTCGATCAACGGCATCTCCAGCGTCATGTCCGGCGTCGGCACCCCGACCAGCACCACGGTGCCGGCCAGGTCACGGGCGTAGAACGCCTGCTTCCAGGTTTCGGGCCGGCCTACCGCGTCGATGACGACGTCGGCGCCGAAACCGTCGGTCAGATCCTGGATCGTGGCCACCGCGTCGAGCTCACGGGCGTTGATCGTGTGCGTCGCCCCGAACTGGCGGGCCCAGTCCAGCTTCCGGTTGTCCATGTCGACGGCGATGATCTTCTTCGCCCCGACCAGGCGCGCCCCGGCGATCGCCGCATCGCCCACGCCGCCGCAGCCGATGACCGCCACGGTGTCGTCGCGGTTGACGGCGCCGGTGTTGATCGCAGCCCCGACGCCGGCCATCACACCGCAACCCAGCAGACCGGCCGCCGCGGGGTCAGCGGCGGGGTCGACCTTCGTGCACTGCCCCTCGTGCACCAGCGTCTTGTCGGCGAACGCGCCGATGCCCAGCGCGGGGGTCAGCGCGGTGCCGTCGGTCAGCGTCATCGGCTGCTCGGCGTTGAACGTGTCGAAGCACAGGTGCGGGCGGCCGCGCTTGCACGCCCGGCACTGCCCGCACACGGCGCGCCAGTTCAACACCACGAAGTCACCCGGCTCGACGTTCGTCACGCCGGCGCCGACCGATTCGACAGTGCCGGCCGCCTCATGGCCCAGCAGGAACGGGAACTCGTCGTTGATGCCGCCGTCGCGGTAGGTCAGATCGGTGTGGCACACCCCGCACGCGGCGATGTCGACGACGACCTCACCGGGTCCCGGATCGGGGATGACGATGTCCACCACCTCGACCGGTTCTGACTTCTTCCGTGAGATCACACCGCGCACCGTCTGAGTCATGCCTACAACCTAATGGTTCGCCTCGGGGTCGACAGAGTGTGTGTCCCGGGTCTGTCCGGAACCGGTCCGATGGGGATAACCTGGACATCGATGCTGGTCGAACCGCAGATTGATCTGCTGACGGTCGCGCGCGCCGCGCACGAACGACGGGACTGGCGTGCCAGCTACGAGGCGTTCGACCGCGCCGGCGTGTACGCGCCGCTACGCATCGACGACCTCGACGCCTTCTCGTTCGCCGCGTGGCGACTCGGTCACGTCAAGGAGGCCAGCCGAGCCGCCGAGCGGGTGTTCGCCGAGCTCACCAGGACCGACCCCACCGCCGCGGCGATGAAGGCCACCGAGCTCGGGCTGGCCTGGCTGGTGCGCGGTGACCTCAACATCGGGCAGGGCTGGATGAACCGGGCCCGCCGGCTGCTCGCGGGCGCTGAGGAGGGACCCGCACACGGGTATCTGACCTACCTCGACGCCAACGTCGCGGCGATGACACTGGACCTCGACACGCTCCACACGCATGTGCGCGCGCTGCGCGACCTCGGCGAGCGGTTGAACACACCCGCAGTCACCGCGCTGGGTCTGATCATCGGCGGCATCGAGGCGATCCTGCACGCCCGCACCGCCGACGGCTACGCGTTGATCGACGAGGCGATTCTGCCGCTGGTGGCCGACCAAGTGCCGATCGAATGGGCCGGCGACATCTACTGCATCGTGTTGCACCACTGTCACAAGCTGGCCGACCTGCCGCGGATGCGATCGTGGACCCAGTCGATGGAGCAGTGGTGCGGGTTGTCGGGTTCGGTGCCCTACGGCGGGGTGTGCGATGTGCATCGCCTGCAGGTGCAGGTCCACACCGACGACTACCGCCTCCTCGAGGACAGGCTCGGGACGTCCAGCCGTACCCTCGCCGAGGTCAACACCTGGGCCGCGGCAGAGGGGTACTACCAGCTGGGTGAGGTGCGCCGGCTGATGGGTGATCTGGACGGTGCGGCACGGGCCTTCGAGCAGGCCAGGACGTTGGGCAAGGACCCGCAGCCCGGCGAAGCCCTGCTGGCCTGCCGGCGTGGGGACTCCGCGGCGGCGTGGACGGCAATCCGACTGGCTCTGGCCGGCGCAGACCGGCTGGACCGGATGCGATTGTTGCGTGCCGCGGTCGAGATCGCGCTCGGGCGCGACGCCGTCGAGGAGGCCGAAACCTATTGCCGTGAACTGGAAGCCGACGCTGCGGCATTCAAGACTCCGGGTTTCCTGGCCTGGGCGGCGCATGCCCGCGGCGCCGTGGCGGTGCGGCAGGGTCGGTTCGACGAGGCGCTCGCCTCGCTCCAGGAGGCGCTGCGCGAATACCGGGTGCAGCAGTCCCGTTACGAGACCGCCGAAGTCTATGAGTGGATGGCGCTGGCGCGGCGCGGCCTGGGTGACGCGGAGGCGGCTTCCGCAGACGCCGCCACCGCGGACGCCATCTACGCCCAACTGGGCGTCGAACCCGCGGGTATCTGCGGAATCCCCTCGCCCGGCGGGCTCACCCGTCGCGAGCTCGAGGTCCTGGCCTGCGTCGCGCAGGGCGCGACCAACCGGCAGGCCGCCCAGCAGCTCTACCTGTCGGAGAAGACCGTCGGCCGCCATCTGGCCAACATCTACGCCAAGATCGGGGTCTCGTCGCGGACTGCCGCGGCGGCTTGGGCGCACGCCAACGAGGTGCTCTGACTAAAGGCAGGTGTGTGTTGGGGGTGGCCTTCGAGGCAGAATCGTCGCCTTGAACGCCCGGGGGTCACGAAGAGTCTTCGCGCGCAAGAAGGTCTCGAGCGCTGGTCATGATGTGGTCGTCCAGAGCGAGACGAAGGTTCTCGGAGTCGTCACCGCGGATGGAGTCGAGGAGAACTCGGTGCTCCTGCGGGATCGCGAATGGGCTGGTGTGACGTTTGGCGAGCCGATGGATCTGCATGCGAATCCGGGGCTGGACACTCGCCCACAACTGCAGCGCATGTTCGGAATGTGCGCTCCGGACGATGATCTCGTGATAGGACACGTCGAGTTCGTTGAGTAGATCGAGATCATTGCGCTCGGCCGCCTGGTCCATCAGCATGACCAACTGCTCAAGTTGAGCGATGGTCTGCGGATTCCGACCGATCTTCGCGATGGCAAACGACTCGATCGCCAACCGAACCGGCAGCAGCACCCCAAGCAATTCGTCGGCACTGACCGAATTGACGAAGACCCCCCGATTAGGGATGTGCTGTACGAGCCCCTCGCTTTCCAGTTGCCGCAATGCCTCTCGGACGGGGCCTGGACTGGTGCTGAGGTGAGCGGCGAGGATGTCTTGCTTGAGTTGCGCTCCGGGCGCCAGATTGCCCTTGACGATCTGTTCGCGCAGCCAGTCGGCGATCTGATGCCGTCGAGACGGAGCGGTGATGCCGGGTGGGGCGACAGACAGGCCTTCTGCGACTTGGGTCATGTAGACGTCTCCCTCCGCGCCGAGTCGGCGCCATCTCAATCGTAGGTGCCCGAACTCGGACAGGGGCCGGCGAACACGTCTCCGCATCGGGGCTTGCATTAATCATAGATTGTAAATAATCTCTAATCCACTGCCGATTGTCGGTGGAGGAGACGATCGCCGTCTGTGACGGCGCCTCCGAAGAGTCAAGAATCAGGGGATTTCCATGCGAAAGGCAATGCGCACAGCGATAGCTGCGGTGGCAGCGGTGGCACTGGCAGCTGGATGCACGTCTTCCGGTCAAACAGGCGGGGCAGCCGCTGGGCCGAGCATCCTCACCGAGGTTCTCGAGTCAAAGAAGGTCGTTGTCGGCGTTTTCGCCGACGCGCCCCCATACGGGGTAATGAACAGCTCCGGTCAGTACGAAGGTTTCGACATCGACAAGGCTCATGCACTGGCGGATTCGCTTGGCGCGCAGGTGGAATTCGTGAGCACCACGAATGCCAGCCGAATTCCCATGCTGGAGACTGGCAAGGTCGACGTGATCATCGCCGCACTGACCAATCTCGATGAACGGGCACAGGTCGTCGCGATGACCCGACCGTACGCCTCTGAAGGGCAGCTTGTTGTCGTACCCGCAGCCAGCGACATCAATACTTACGACGACCTCGCAGGGCGCAATGTGGCGGCAACCCGAGGCAGCGTTCCCGCGAGCATCCTTGAAATGCGGTTCCCGCAAGCCAACGCGAGTCTTTTCGAGGCCGTGGCGGATTCGATCCAAGCGCTGCGCAGCGGAAAAGTCGACGCATTGATGGAAAGTACGGCGGTGGTCGCCGACATTCGGGACAGCGAGGGCGACGCGGTGCGGGTTCTCGAGGCGCCAGCCTTGGCGCCGTCTCTAGTTTCGTTCGGGGTCAAGATGGGTGACCAGGTTTGGCTGAACTACCTGAACAACTTCATCATGAACTACAACATCAGCGACGCGGCCAATGAGTCATACAACCGGTGGCTCGGCATGGACGTCCCCGAATTGATCAAGTAGCTGTAGTCGACGATTATGCAGCTGTACTACGGCGACATCATTCCCTACCTAGCGCCGCTGTCGAAGGGGCTGGCCATCAGCCTCGGGATCAGCATCGCCGCCCTCGGTGGTGGCGGTGCCCTGGGAATCCTTCTGTACACCTGCCGCGCCTCCGCTTCGCGGACAGTCCGGGCAGCGGCGACCACATACGTTGAGGTGGTCCGCAACACTCCCTTGCTGTTGCAGCTCTATCTTGTTTACTTCGCGTTGCCGCAGGCGGGTGTGAATCTGGACCCGATCGCAGCCGGCGTCGTAGCGCTGACCATCAACAACGCGGCATACATGGCCGAGATATTTCGCGCTGGCTTCCAATCGGTGCCCGCTGGACTACACGAGGCGGCGGCAGCGCTGGGGATGAGCTCGAGGGACACTTTCTGGCGAGTGCTGTATCCGCCCGCAGTGCGAAACGTGCTTCCTGCCATCACGAATCAGACGATTCTGCTGTTTCTCGCGTCGTCGATCACGTCGGTCGTCGCTGTTCCCGACCTCATGCACGCGATGTTGGGGATCACATCAACCACGTTCCGCACGATCGAGACCCTCACGGTGGGTGGCCTTATGTACTTCACCGTCGCTTTCCTGATCGCCGGCGCGTCCCGGATCGTCGAAACCAGATTCATCAGTTGGAAGGTGGCATGATGTTCGAGGCCTTCGGCTGGCAACACCTCGCCCTGATTATCCAAGGTGCGTTTGTCACCGTGCAGATCTGCGTGCTGTCAGTGGCTTTCGGTGGTGTGCTCGGTCTGATGCTCGGTTTGATGTCGACAGGTAGCGTCCGACCTTTGCGGTGGATCAGCGCCGTGTATGTCGGACTGATCCGCGGCATTCCCGTGCTCCTGGTCATTTTCTTCGTGTACTTCGGCGTCCCTCTGCTCGCACCCGGAAGCAGTGTCCCCGAATACTGGGCCGGCGTGATCGCACTTTCGATCTTCGCGTCCGCGTACATCGGTGAGTTGGTTCGAGGCAGCATCGAAGCCGTGCCGCGAGGGCAGTTCGAAGCGGCGAAGGCGCTCGGTCTGGGCTACGTCGAACGGATGCGGTGGGTCATCATGCCGCAGGCGGCACGGTTGATCGTCCCGCCCGGCGTCGGCTTCTTGGTGGTGTTGATCAAAGACAGTTCTTTGGTTGCCGTCATCGGTCTGATCGAACTGACCCGTGCGGGCAATATCGTGAGTTCGCAGACCGCTGACCCCATAGTCGCCTACACCGTAGTCGGGGCGTTCTACTTCGTCATCTGCTTCGCGCTGTCGACGGCGGCCAGACGCTACGAGCGGCGCTTGGCCGCCAACGTGCCCACACCCAGAGTCGGCGATTCCCTCACCGCTCTTACGTCAGGAGCCAGAAAGTGATCCAGATTGAGAACCTGCGACTGAGTTTCGGTGACAACGAGGTGCTCCACGGTGTCTCCTGCGACGTGTCCGAACGCGAGGTGGTGTGCATCATCGGCGCCTCGGGGTCAGGCAAGAGCACGCTGTTGCGATGTATGAACGGTCTGGAGCGGCCGTCGCACGGCAGTGTCATCGTCAACGGCCACGCGCTGGGAGCGGGGGAGAAGACCGCTGACTTGGCTGTCGTCCGGCGCGACGTCGGCATGGTGTTTCAGCACTTCAACCTGTTCCCGCACATGACAGTGCTCGACAACGTTGCGCTTGCCCAACGGCGGGTGCTCAAACGGACGAAGAGCGAATCACATGACCGCGCTCGAGCGCTGCTCGACAGGGTCGGCTTGACGGAAAAGGCTGACGTGTATCCGGATTCGCTGTCCGGTGGCCAGAAGCAACGGGTGGCCATCGCCCGTGCGCTCGCGATGGATCCGAAGATCATGCTCTTCGACGAGCCCACGTCAGCGCTGGACCCCGAGATCGTCGGCGAGGTTCTCGTCGTGATGAAGGGATTGGCAGCCGATGGAATGACCATGGTGGTGGTGACCCACGAAATGGCCTTCGCACGCGAGGTGGCCGACCGCGTCATCTATATGGACCACGGCGGCATCATCGAGACCGCGGAACCCACAACTCTTTTCAGTTCACCACAGCATCGTCGAACCCGAGAATTCCTGAGCAAGGTGTTGTGAGATGCCCGCCCTCGATACGCTGATAATCGGTGCGTACATCGTTGACGGGACGGGCGCGCCTGCGAAACGCTGTGATGTCGGAATACGTGAGGATCGAATCGACTATCTTGGTGTGAAGACCGGAGTTCAGGCCGTGCACACCGTCGACGCCACCGGAATGATCGTCACCCCCGGGCTCATCGACCCGCACAGTCACAGCGACTGGTCCATTCTCGCCAACCGCGCGGCTTACAGCACCATCCACCAGGGTGTCACCACGGAGGTAGTCGGCAACTGTGGTGTGACCTACGCTCCGCTTGGAGAGGACGACGTCGGACCCGCCCGCAATGCTCTACAGGCCATGGGTTTCGGCGGAGAAGTTGATTGGCGCAGCTTCGACGGACTCCTGGAAGCGGTGCACACCGGCGGGACTGCCCAAAACCTCCTGTGGTTCGTCGGACACACCGCGATACGTGCGGCGGCGCAATCCAACGCAGAGCGGTATGGCAAGGAGGAGGAGCGTGAACGCACTAGACTCCTGGAAGAAGCGATGGAGGCTGGTGCCATCGGGTTCTCCAGCGGTCTCGAGTATGGCGCCGGCCGATTCGCCGACACCGCAGAACTCGGCGAACTCGCTCGGGTTGCAGGCCGGCGGGGAGGCATGTACGCCAGCCACATTCGTAATCGGGACGCGGACCTCGGCGGCGCCGTCGACGAGTTCTTCGAGGTAGTGAACCACGGTGAGGTGCGAGCCCAGCTCTCGCACCTCAACGTTAGGCATGACACGGGTGCGTCAGACGGAGCTTGGGAGCAGGCGGCGCAGCGCGTGGCCGACGAGCGACGTAGGGGTTCCGATGTTCTGGCCGACATCACGCCCTATCCGCATGGGATTGGAATGGCAGTCGGCCTGCTGCCCGGCTGGCTCCTCCAACACCCGGCGGCCGAAGCTGCTCAGATGTTGACGGACAAGGACGTCCGCCTTCGTGTGAGGCAGGACTGCGACCGATACTGGCGCTTTGTACATCGTGGCCATTGGGATCGCGTGCGGCTCGGTGTGTCGACCACCCACCCCGAATGGGAAGGGCTGACCTTCCCGCAGATCGCCGAGCAACACGGCCGCGATGAATGGGAATGCCTGTTCGACATTCTCGCCGCCGCCGGGCCGGATCTCGGCGGCGTTCAACTCTTAGGGTTGCTGTTTACCGAGGATCACCTCACTGAAGCGATCTCGCATGACCACTTTCTGCTAGGGGTCGACGCGTTTACCGCCTGCCGTCAAGGTCCGCTGAACCTCAGGACCCGACATCCGCTGTTCTACTTCGGGCACACGCACTATCTCGCTCACCATGTAGCGGCGGGAACACTGTCGATGGAAATTGCTATCCACAAGATGACCGGCATGGTGGCCGACCATTTCGGTATTGGCGGGCGCGGGGATCTGCGCGAGGGCTATCGCGCCGACGTCGTGGTGTTCGACCCTGAGGTGCTGGCCCGAACCGATACCTGGTCGATGCCGCCCGAATATGCCGACGCCGCGCGGTTCGTCTGGGTCAACGGGGTCCCTGTCGTTTTCGACGCCCGACACACCGGGCGCCTTCCCGGGCAGATGTTGCGCTGACGTTGACGAACAAAGAGGAGGAGCACCACATGAAGATCACTCGCATCGAAACTTGCGGGCTGCGCGGGGCTACACCGGAAGGAGGTTGGTCCAATGAACTGCGTCCCGACGACGTCGTGCACACCCTCGTCGCTGTGCACACGGATTCGGGTCATGTCGGTATCGGAAGCGCTTTCACCGCGGAAGGGTTGGTACGGGCCGCCCTGCATCTGTTGACACCACACCTCATTGGGGAGAGCGCGCTGGAAGTGGAGCGGCTAACAGAGACTCTGCACCAGAGCTCCTTCTGGATGGGCAGAGGAGGAACCCTGACGCACGCCACCAGCGCCATCGATATAGCACTGTGGGACCTCGCGGGACAAGCACTGAGCCAGCCGGTGGGCCGTCTGCTGGGTGGGCGTTATCGGGACCGTGTCCGGCCCTATGCGTCGGTGCTGATGGACGACGCACCCGTGATGCGGGAGAACCTGAGATCTCTTGTCGAAGAAGGCTTCACAGCCTTCAAGATCGGGTGGTGGAAGTTCGGACGTGTGGACAGCGCAACTGACGAGCGGACCGTGGCGGCGGCTCGCGAGGCAGTGGGTGACTGCCTCCTGGCGGTGGATGCAGGCGGCTCGGAAGCCTTCTTTCCCGGTGGATTGTCGTGGGCGAAGCGTACCGCAGACATGTTGGCCGCCTACGATGTGGCGTGGTTCGAGGAAGCGCTGGCGCCGGATGACGTCGAGGGATTCGTTATGCTGCGCGCGCACTCCCGGGTTCCGATCAGTGGTGGCGAGGTGCTCACCCGGCGACAGGCCTTCGCGCCGTTCATTCAGGCGGGTGCCTTCGACATTGTGCAGCCGGACACCACCAAGGGCGGCGGGTTGAGCGAGTCGCGCCGAATCGGTTGGGCTGCGCAGGATCACGGAATGCGGCTCGTCCCACATGGCTGGAACACCGGAGTTGGTCTGGCAGCTGATCTACAGCTGGCCTCTGCGCTGGCCGCTACTGATTTGGTGGAGTACAAGACCGGATCTGCCTACATCGACGAATTGATCGCCGGTGGTTGGACCTTGGATGCTGACGGCATGCTGGCGGTGTCTGACGCGCCAGGGCTGGGCGTGACGCTGAACTCCGACGCACTGACGGCGTACGGTACGAATCCTGCCTTCGCGCAGGCAGCATGAGGACGCCCACGACCGACCACCCGGTGTTCTATCACCCGGTGATACCCCTGGTGACGGTTCGCAGCATGAACGACGTCGACGTCATCGGTGACGGGCTGGTCGATGGAGGACTGCCCGTGGCCGAAGTGGCTCTGCGAAGCAAGCACGCCGTGGATGCGATCCGGCACCTGTCGGCGCGCGGTGATGTCCTGGTAGGCGCCGGAACGGTGTTGACCGTGGCGCAGGCTGAAGAAGCGCTTGACGCTGGCGCGCGATTCGTGGTGACACCTGGCCTCGACCCTGATGTGGTTCGCCACGTGCTCGCCGCCGGAGTGCCGATCATCCCCGGCGTCCTGACGCCGACGGAAGTCCAAGCCGCGGCGCGCATGGGGTTGAACCGCGTCAAGCTTTTCCCCGCTGACGCGGTGGATGCCGCTGCCTGTCTTCGGGCGTATGCCAGTGTCTACCCTGCTATGCGGTTCATGCCCTCTGGCGGCATTGAATTAGCCAACGTGACAAGGTATCTCAGCTTTACGTCGGTCTTTGCGGTCTCGGGTAGCTGGATTCCGGCTGTCGTCCACGACGGTGCAGGCTCAGTGGCGGGGGCATGCCGTGCGGCTGTGGCGGCATCGGAAGCGGCGCGACCGCGATGACATCGAGTGCGTCGTTCGATGTGGTGACGATGGGGGAGAGCCTAGGCCTGCTCACTGCGGACCGTGTCGGCAGCATTCGCCATTTGCGGGGGATGCGTGTTGGATTCGGCGGTGCTGAAAGCAACGTCGCGATCGGGGTGGTGCGCCTGGATGGCTCCGCGGTGTGGCTCGGCCGGGTGGGAAACGACTCGTTCGGTCAATTGATTGCGCGGGAACTACGCGCAGAAAAAGTCGACACAGTCGCGGTCGTGGACGAAAAAGCGGCGACAGCTCTGATGCTCAAGGAACGTCCCCGGCCGGGCTCTAGCCGTGTCACCTATTACCGCCGTTGTCAAGCAGGTAGTCGCCTGCGGGCCGACGACATTCCGCCCGGGGTCGTCGAGCAGGGCAAAATACTCCACATCACCGGTATCACCGCTGCGCTCGGGGAGGAGCCCCATGCCGCCCTCCATGTCGCGATTGATAGGGCGAAGCAGGCTGGTCGAATGGTCTCGTTCGATGTGAACCACCGAGCCAGCCTGTGGACGGACGGCGTCTCGGCGGTCAGCACCTACCGGGCGCTGGCTCGCCGCGCTGATGTCGTGTTTGCGGGAGCGGACGAAGCGGAATTTGTGACAGGCGAGAGTGACCTGCGGCAGCAGATCGATCGGCTGCTTGGCTACGGTGTGCGGCAAGTTGTGATCAAGCTGGGCGCCTCAGGTGCGGTAGCGGCGTCGGAAAGTGCCATTGAGGCTCGCGCGGCGCACCCGGTATCGGTGGTCGACACAGTCGGCGCCGGGGACGCTTTCGTGGCCGGCTGGCTGGCCGAGATGGCTAGGGGAGCCGGCGTCGAATCCTGCCTGGAAGTCGCCACGGCCTGCGGCGCACTGGCCTGCACAGGTCACGGTGACTGGGAGTCGGCGCCGACCCGGGAGGATCTGGCCGGGCTGGCGCGGATCGATGAGGATCCTGTGAGCCGGTGACATGGCGCTTCGCCGACGTCGTATGTATCGATTGACCAAGACTGCATCGTTTGCACCATTTCCGCGTACACGATCTGCATCGTGTACTCGATGCCGAGGAACGCATCGGCGCCTTAGCGTCGACGCCATGACCACAGTGCAGGAAACACCGATGACCGATACGACCGAGGAGTTCGCCGAACGCGTCGTCGGCGCGATCGACGCCGCCAGCGTGGCGATCCTGCTGTCGATCGGACACCAGACCCGCTTGTTCGACACGCTCGCCGGACTGCCGCCGGCCACCAGCATCCAGATCGCCGACGCCGCCGGCCTCGACGAGCGCTACGTGCGGGAATGGTTGGGTGGCGTGGTGGCCGCGCGGATCGTCGACTACGACCCGGCATCGCGGACCTACTCGCTGCCGCAGCAGCGCGCCGCGGTGCTGACCCGCTCGGCCGGTCCGGACAACCTGGCTCGCGTGGCCCAGTTCATCCCGCTGCTCGGCGAGGTCGAGCAGAAGATCATCGGCTGCTTCCGGCACGGTGGCGGTCTGTCCTACCGCGAGTACCCGCGCTTTCATTCGCTGATGGCCGAAGAGAGCGGCGAGGTCTTCGACGCCG
>MDSW01107307.1_pt1 | contig 14075 bp, 11 predicted proteins | sample 811171 | NCBI WGS metagenome assembly MDSW01 (sample SAMN05326641, study PRJNA326480) | marine metagenome | isolation source: seawater | place: Atlantic Ocean: North West | collected 2012 | reverse complement strand
ACTTATATCGCCCATTACATCGCCTAAATATTCATCAGGAGTAATTACCTCAACAGCCATAATCGGCTCCATTAACTTAGGACTAGCTTTTTTACAAGCCTCCTGTATAGCCATAGAACCTGCAATTTTGAACGCCATTTCAGATGAATCCACATCATGATAGGAACCAAATATCAATTCGACTCTGATATCTTCAATAGGATAACCAGCTATAACGCCATTTTTTAACGCTTCCTGAATACCTTTATCAACAGATGGTATATATTCCCTTGGAATGACACCTCCAACAATTTTATTTTCAAAATGATAACCTTTGCCTGCCTCATTTGGCTCAACATTAATAACTACATGACCATACTGCCCTTTTCCACCAGACTGGCGAACAAATTTTGTTTCCACATCATTAACTGAGGCTGTGATGCTCTCCCTGTATGCAACAATAGGCTTACCAATGTTTGCCTTAACCTTAAATTCTCTCAATAGCCTATCTACTAATATCTCAAGATGTAATTCACCCATCCCAGATATTATGGTCTGCCCAGTTTCTTCATCAGATGAAACCCTAAACGTTGGATCTTCTTCACCTAATTTACTCAAAGATTTTGAAAGTGAATCTTGATCAGCCTTACTAACCGGCTCAACAGAAACAGCTACCACTGGCTCAGGAAAATCCATCGTCTCCAAAACTATTTGATCAGACTGTGCACAAAGAGTATTACCAGTCTTAACATTCTTTAATCCTACAGCAGCAACAATTTCACCAGCCTCAACCTTATCCCGATCTTCTCTTTTATTCGAATGCATCAATAAGACTCTACTAATTCTTTCTTTTTTCCCACTGTTTGGATTATAAACATATGAACCAGAATCTAATTGACCAGAGTAAACTCTCATATACGTTAACTTACCAACATAGGGATCAGTCATTATTTTGAATGCTAGAGCACTAAATGGTTCATTTATATCGGGTTTCCTAATTAATTCAATGTCTGAATCTTTAGGATCAGTGCCCTTAACCTCTCCAATATCTACAGGAGATGGTAGAAAATCAACAACACCATCCAATAGTCTCTGCACCCCTTTATTTTTAAAAGCCGAGCCACACAACATAGGGATAAAAGTATTATCTAGACACCCTTTTCTAATTGCGGCCTTTAGCTCATCAGTAGAAATTTCTTCATCAGATACAAATTTCTCCAGCAGATTTTCATCATATGTTGCCGTTTCTTCAATTAAATGCTTTCTCCATTTTTCAGCAACCTCTAACATATCAGCAGGAATGTCCGCAGTATCGAATCTTGATCCTAATGTTGATTCGTTATAAAGGATGGCCTTCATGGATAAAAGATCGATAATACCTGTAAACATTTCACCAGAGCCAATTGGAATTACAATCGGCAATGGATTTGCACCAAGGCGATCCTTAACCATTTCCATTACATTATAAAAATCCCCACCGACTCTATCCATTTTATTTACAAAAGCAATTCTTGGAACATTATACTTGTCTGCCTGCCTCCAAACAGTTTCACTCTGAGGCTCCACCCCACCCACAGCACAGAATACGGCAACAGCTCCATCAAGAACTCTTAGTGACCTTTCAACTTCAACTGTAAAGTCAACATGGCCTGGGGTATCAATAATATTTATTCTATTATCATTCCAAATACAGGTTGTAGCTGCAGAAGTAATAGTAATACCTCTCTCTTGTTCTTGCTCCATCCAATCCATTGTCGCAGCACCATCATGAACCTCTCCAATTCTATGCGTCACGCCAGTATAGTACAAAATACGCTCAGTTAAGGTCGTCTTACCAGCATCAATATGAGCCATAATACCGATATTTCTAAATTGATTTAAATCTGTATTCCTCAAAAATTTTTTCCTTACCTAAAATGAGCAAAAGCCTTGTTAGCATCTGCCATTCTATGAGTATCTTCTTTCTTTTTTACAGCACCACCTTCACCATTTGCAGCTGATATTAGTTCACCAGCAAGCTTTATTGACATTGGCTTACCCGATGAATTATTGGAGGCATTAATAATCCATAATGAAGCGAGATAGAACGCTCTATTTCTCGGAACCTCTATTGGAACTTGGTAAGTCGCACCACCAATACGCCTGGACTTTACCTCAACACTTGGTGAAGCACTTTCAATTCCTTTTTTAAATATCTTTAAACCATCGGTCTTAGTCTTATGCTTTATAATCTCCATGGCACTATAGAAAATCTTTTCAGCAGAGCCTTTTTTACCATTTTTCATTATGTAATTAATGAACTTAGCCACACTAAGATCATTATACCTTGTGTCTGGTAGTATAACCCTCTTTTCTGGTCTTCTTCTTCTCATTATCTGTATTTAACTATCATGTTATTTAGGCTTTTTTGCACCATAACGACTACGACTAGTCTTTCTATCATCGACACCAGCTGTATCCAAAGTTCCCCTAACTATATGGTATCGCACACCTGGCAAATCCTTTACTCTACCACCCTCAATCAGGACAATTGAATGCTCTTGCAAATTATGACCTTCACCTGGAATGTAAGCAGTAACTTCCGTTAAATTTGTCAAACGAACCCTAGCTACTTTACGCAGAGCAGAATTAGGCTTTTTCGGTGTAGTCGTGTAAACACGTGTGCACACGCCTCTCTTCTGAGGGTTTCCCATTAATGCAGGTGTAGAAGTCTTTTTCAAGATCTTCTTCCTACCCTTACGTACTAATTGATTTATCGTCGGCATTTAACTTTTCCTAAAGCCTATCAATTTAATGAACATATTTAACATCTGACAACTTGATTCCTAATATTTATTGAAAAAATTACGCTACAGCATCATCAGCATCATTTACAGAAGAATCTTCATCATCTGCGCCAACAATATAGTCTGAAAATTGCGGTGTCCCAGTTCCTGCCGGAATAAGCCTGCCAACAGCCACATTTTCTTTTAAGCCATAAAGATAGTCTGTTTTTCCTTGCGAAGCAGCGTCAGTCAAAACCCTAGTAGTTTCTTGAAATGAAGCAGCACTAATAAAGCTCTCTGTGTTTAATGAAGCTCTCGTAATACCCATAAGGATAGGCTCAAAAGTTGCTGGTATTGCTTTCCGATATTTAGCTATCTCCTTGCCTTCAGATTTTACTTCCTTATTTATTTCATTAAACTCTGTTTTTTCAATCATCATATCCACTTCCAACCCAGTATCCCCTGGAGAAGTTACGACTACCATCGCAGATAGTCTCTCATTCTCAACGAGAAAATCATTTTTGCTTATTCTATCTTCCTGCAAGAACCTTGAATCACCAACTTCTTTCACACTAACCTTCTGCATCATTTGATTTACAATGATTTCAATATGTTTATCATTTATTTTGACACCTTGCAACCTGTAGACTTCCTGAATTTCATTTACTAAATATTCCCTTACAGCTGATGGACCCAAAACTCTTAAAATATCATCAGGCGAAATTGCCCCCTCGCACAATGAGGCACCAGCATTGATGAAGTCCCCTTCATGAACTATGACATGCTTACCATATGGTATTGAGTAAGATTTCTCCTCACCATCGACACCTAAAACATGAATTTTTCTAATTCCTCGACGAGTTTCACCAAATCTAACCGTACCGTTTATCTCAGTCATTACAGCTGGGTTTGTTGGTTTTCGTGACTCAAATAACTCAGCCACCCTAGGCAAACCTCCCGTAATATCTCGAGTTTTTCCAATCTCTTTAGGTATTTTTACAAGAGTCTGCCCCCTATGCACCTTTTCCTTGTCATTAACGACTAAGGTAGCTTTCACAGGTAAAATAGTACTACCCGCCACAATATCTCCCTTATCATCAACTATCTCTAAATGCGGACTAAGCTTTCTGTCTCTCGCCTCAATAACGACTATTTGCTTTTTGCCAGTTTCGACAGACTCAACAGAAAAAGTTTCACCCTCAATAAAATCCTTCAATTGTACAATTCCCGTCTCTCTAGCCAAAATAATATCTGTGTAAGGATCCCACTGAAATAATGTTGTTTGAGGCTTAACTTTCTCCCCATCGTCAACTAGCATAGTCGCACCATAAGGAACATTAAAAACAGATTTGTTTGAACCGTCATCTTGCAGAATTGTCAACTTAGCATGACGAACCATACATCTTTTTACTTCAGTTCCAACTTCATCGCTAGTGATAGCAAAGTCATAGTTGTCTGAAAATTCAACAACTCCCGATCTTTTATTCTTCATTTCAGACTGCTCTATCACCCTACTAGCGGTACCACCAATATGAAAAGTACGTAGAGTTAACTGAGTACCAGGTTCGCCAATACTCTGAGCGGCTCTAATACCAACAGAGGTACCAATGTCAACAAGTTTATGCAGGGATAAATCCCATCCATAGCATTTTGCACAAATTCCTCTCTTAGTATCACAGGTTAGCACAGATCTTATTCTAATACTATCTACACCACTATCACCAATCAATTCAGCTTCCTTCTCAGAGATTACAGAACCAGCTTTTACTATCACCTCACCTCTATCAATAAAATCATCCAGTATTGTTCTACCCAATATACGATCAGCAAGAGGCTCAATTACTTCTTCACCTTCCTTTAAATCTGATATCAGTATACCGTTTATCGTTCCACAATCATGCTCATACACTACAACATCCTGCGCTACATCAACTAACCTTCTGGTTAAATATCCCGCATCTGCTGTCTTTAATGCTGTGTCAGCGAGACCTTTTCTCGCACCATGGGTAGATATAAAATATTCAAATACAGATAAGCCTTCTTTAAAATTTGATGTAATTGGCGACTCAATGATTTCACCAACGCCACCCTTCATTGATTTCTGAGGTTTAGCCATAAGACCACGCATTCCAGCAAGCTGTTTAATTTGGTCCTTGCTTCCCCTTGCGCCAGAATCAGTCATCATAGATAGCGCATTGAAACCTTTATTATCCAACCTAAGTTCATCTTCCATTACCTGAGCAATGTGGTTAGTGGTATGAGTCCATACATCAATTACCTTATTGTATCTCTCACCTTCAGTTAAGACATGTCTATCATATTTTCTTTTTATATCTTCAACTTTTTCAAATGCAGTCGACAAAATACTATCTTTTTCATGAGGTATTAAAACATCACTAACAGATATCGATAAGCCACTTTGTGTAGCCATGTTAAAACCAAGTTCTTTTAGATTATCAAGAAACACTACTGTCTTGTAGTTCCCAACAATCAAATAACATTGATTCACTATATTCGTCAGCCGTTTTTTATCAATTAAATCGTTAACATAATCCATTTCATCAGGCAGTATTGAATTAAAAATTGCTCTTCCAATAGTGGTGTCCTTTATCCATATGTCATTATGCTTTAAACTAATTTGCGAATGTAGACCAACAACTCTATTTTCATAGGCAAGTACAACCTCATCGATAGAACCAAAAATCTTACCCTCGCCTAAATCACCATCTTTCAATTTTGTAAGATAATAGGAACCTAGAATCATGTCTTGGGATGGCACTGCAATTGGTTGGCCATTTGCAGGATGCAGTATATTGTGACTAGCAAGCATTAACATTCTTGCCTCCATTTGAGCCTCAAGGGATAAAGGCACATGAACGGCCATTTGGTCACCATCAAAATCAGCATTAAACGCTGAACATACTAATGGATGTAATTGTATTGCTTTACCATCTACAAGCACAGGCTGAAAAGCCTGAATACCTAATCTATGAAGCGTGGGAGCCCTATTTAGCATTACTGGATGATCTTTTACGACGTACTCTAAAACTTTATAAACTACGGGCTCACAATTTTCAATCATTAGCTTAGCGCTTCTAGGCGTTTGAGTATAACCTCGGCTCATTAATTCTCTTATCATATGAGGCTTAAATAGCTCTAATGCCATATTTTTAGGCAAGCCACACTCCTGAAGTTTTAACTGAGGTCCAACGACGATAACTGATCTACCTGAGTAATCAACTCTTTTTCCTAGCAAGTTTTGACGAAACCTACCTGTTTTTCCCCTCAACATATCGGACAATGACTTGAGCGGTCTACGTGAACCACTTCTTATTGCAGTCTTTCTACGACTATTGTCAAATAGCGCATCAACTGACTCTTGCAACATCCTCTTCTCATTTCTAAGAATAACATCTGGCGCTTTTATTTCCATAAGCTGCTTTAGCCTATTGTTTCTAATAATAATTCTTCTATATAAATCATTAAGATCACTTGCAGCAAACCTCCCCCCCTCAAGAGGAACTAAAGGCCTTAGCTCAGGAGGGATCACTGGAAGGATAGAAACGATCATCCACTCCGGCTTATTAAGTCTTTTTTTGGTTGGATCAGGAACAAAAGAATATGCAACCTTGAGTCTTTTTAATGCATCAGCTCTTTTTTGCTTTGATTTTGATGTTTTGACAATATCCTCAAGTTCTTTTTTCAACTCCATTATATTTATTCTAGAGAGCATTTCTTTAATCGCCTCTCCACCCATAGCTGCATAGAAATACTCATCATTCTCTCTTTGTTCTTCACTTACAGAAGAGTAACCGTATTTTTCTTCATAATCCAAGTAATCATCCTCTTCAATCAGGTCAAAAGGCTTCAACCCACTTTCTGCTGGCTCTAGGACCATGTACATCTCATAATAAATCACTCTTTCAAGCTCTTTTGTACTACGCCCCGCTAAATAACTTAACTTACTTGGTATTGATCTCAAGTACCATATGTGCACTATTGGCACAGCGAGAGTTATATGACCCATTCTTTCTCTACGAACTTTTTTTCTTGTAACCTCCACACCGCATCTATCGCATATGATACCTCTGTATCTAATTCCTTTGTATTTGCCACAATGACACTCATAGTCTTTTACAGGACCAAATATTTTTTCACAAAATAAACCATCTTTCTCTGGCTTATATGACCTGTAATTTATTGTTTCAGGTTTTAATATTTCGCCAAATGAACGAGCCAATATTGACTCTGGCGAGGCTAAACCTATTGTAATTGAGCTGTAAGATTTTGAAGTATCTATATTATTTGTTTGTATGTAAGTCAAAGCTATTCCCCTTTAATAATTAATCTAGTTCTACATCAATGCACAATCCCTGAAGTTCCTTAATCATAACATTGAATGACTCAGGAGCTGAAAAATCAGGCATTTGTTCACCTCTAACAATAGAATTATAAACTTTAGATCTACCATCAACATCATCAGACTTTACAGTCAATATTTCATGTAGAGTGTGCGCCGCACCATAAGCTTGCAATGCCCAAACCTCCATTTCACCGAATCTTTGACCACCAAACTGAGCTTTTCCACCTAATGGCTGCTGAGTAATGAGTGAATATGGGCCAGTAGATCTTGCATGCATTTTATCATCAACCATATGGCTAAGTTTCATCATATATGCAGCACCTACTGTTACTGGATTATCAAAATACTCACCAGTTCTGCCATCAATCAATTTAGCTTTGCCCGTAGATGGAAGGTCCGCATTCATTAATTCTTCAAAAACCTGCTCAGGCGATGCACCATTGAAAACTGGAGTAGAAAATTTCTTATTAGCTTCTAAACCAACCCACCCAAGCATTGCTTCATATAACTGACCCAAGTTCATCCTCGAAGGGACTCCCAAAGGATTTAAAACAATATCAACCGGGGTCCCGTCTTCCATGAACGGCATATCCTCCTCTGGCACAATAGTGGCAACGATACCCTTATTTCCATGCCTCCCAGCCATTTTGTCGCCAACTTGAAGTTTTCTTTTTTGAGCAACATAAACCTTGGCCATTCTTAGAATGCCAGGCTGAAGCTCATCACCAACCTTTAACTTGAAAACTTCTCTCTCAAGCTGAGTTTCTATGCGAGCCCATTCCCTCCTAAATGAAATCCATATCTTAACTATTTTGTTCCATGTTTTTTTATCCTCAATCCATGGCACATCCTGAGCAAATCTCTCGAGATCAAAACCGGATAATCTTTTAAGAGTCAACTTGGTTGATTTCTTTATTAATGTTCTATTACTTGCATTGCTTCTTATTCCATTCGAAACCTGATCTTTGAGTAACGACATCAATTTTTCATCGCGAGAAGTCTTTAAACTCTTTTTATTTTCAGAAGCTTTTTTCTGATATTCAGATATTTTCTCTCTTTCTTCAGCCTTTGTGCGCTTTGCTTGCTTTTCGAAAAGCTTTGTATTTATCACACAACCTTTAATTCCGGGCTCAGCACGCTTTGAAGCATCTTTTACCTCACCCGCTTTTTCACCAAAAATAGCTCTTAGTAATTTTTCTTCTGGAGTCGGATCAGACTCTCCCTTCGGCGTTACTTTCCCAATAAGAATATCACCTTCTTTTACCCTCGCACCTTCTCTAACTATACCTTCCTCATCCAAATCCCTTGTCGCATCTTCACTTACATTGGGAATTTCAGGAGTTAATTCCTCCTGGCCTCTTTTAGTATCTCGAACTTCAACTTCTATTTCGTTGCAATGAACTGAACTAAAGGTATCATCCTTTACCAGTCTTTCACTAACAACAATTGCATCTTCAAAATTATATCCACGCCACGGCATGTATGCAACACGGATGTTTGCACCAAGAGCCAGTTCACCATCATCCGTAGCTGCACCATCGGCAATAACATCCCCAGCATTTACTTTCTGCCCCTCACTTACCAAAGGTCTTTGATTATGAACAGTATTTTGATTTGTTCTAAAATATTTTTTGAGATTTATTTCTACAATTGATTCACCCTCGAAAAGCATTAGACTATCTTGTACATCTTTTCTTTTAATTTGAATAGTATTAGAATCCACATAAACTACTCTACCGGCTACAGGTGCCACAATACACGATCTGGAATCTTTTGCTACTTTTGATTCTATACCTGTACCAACAATGGGCGCCTGCGGATACATCAGAGGAACCGCCTGCCTTTGCATATTGGAACCCATTAAAGCACGATTAGCGTCATCATGCTCTAGAAATGGTATCAATGCAGCGGCTACACTCAATATTTGATTTGGAGACACTTCAACATAGTCTACACTTTCAGGCCCAACAATGGGGAAATCACCCTTTACACGAGTTCTAATATGTTTTTCTACTATATTCATATCTCCATCCATTTCAGTGCTAGCTTGAGCAACCATAACTCGATCTTCATCATCAGCAGATAGATATTTAATATCATCAGTTACAACGGAATGACCATTTTTCTTTACAACTTCCCTATAAGGCGATTCAATAAATCCATGATTGTTTACTTCTGCAAACATAGCTAACGAAGAAATTAGTCCAATATTTGGACCCTCAGGTGTCTCAATTGGGCATAATCTTCCATAATGCGTGTAATGAACATCACGAACCTCAAACCCAGCTCGTTCTCTTGTTAGGCCCCCTGGCCCCAATGCAGAAATCCTTCTTTTGTGAGTAATTTCAGCAAGCGGATTTGTCTGATCGCCGAACTGTGAAAGCTGAGATGTTCCAAAGAAAGTATTTATAACAGTGGTAACTACTCGAGAGTTTATTAAATCTTGCGGCGTAATACTTTCCGATTCTCTTAGGTTCATTCTCTCATGAATTGTCCTAATCATTCTACTTAATGCAATGCTAAACTGATTTGTTAGCTGCTCGCCAACAGTCTTAACCCTCCTATTGCCTAAATGGTCGATATCATCTACTCCCCTATCGCCTTTTCTCATGTCTATCAACACCTTTAAGACCTGTATAATATCATCCATTGTTAAAACAGTTTCTTCTACAGGAATGTCGAGATTAAACTGCTGATTCAACCTATACCTACCAACTTGACCTAAATCATATTTTTTGGGACTAAAGAAAATTCTCTCAATAAATTTTTGCGCAGTTTCAAGATTAGGTGGCTCACTAGTGCGAAGAAGCTGATAAACAACACCTAAAGCACCCTCTGTATCTCTAGTAGGATCCTTACCTATGGTATTAAGAAGCAACATTGATGCAAAATCTTTATTTCCATCAACAATATTTATTTCTCTAATTTTATTTTCTTGAAGGTTTTCAATTACCTCACTTGTCAATTCAATTCCACCTTCATAGAATATTTCTCCAGTAGCCTGATCTATGACATCCTCTGTGAGAGTTGCTCCAATATACTTATGAATATCACCATCATTAATATTTACACTGGCTAGACTACCAAAAGCCTTACAAATATCAGTGTTTGTTGAGTAACCTAATGCACGTAGCAACATGGTTACAGGAAACTTTCTTCTTCTATCGATTATAACAAATAAACAATCGTTAATATCGGTAGTGAAATCAACCCAAGATCCTCGAGCAGGAATAATGCGAGCCTGAAATAACTTGGTTCCATTTGGATGGGTAGACTCATCAAAAAAGACACCAGGGGAGCGCTGCAATTGAGAAACAATAACTCTTTCAGCACCATTAATAATGAATGTCCCCTTCTCAGTCATGTAGGGTATGTTACCAAAATAAACATCTTGCTCAATACTCTGAGCATACTCGTTTTTATTGTTTTCATCAGTGATGTGCAAAGACAGGTTAACTCTCAGAGGAGAAGAAAACGTAACACCTCTATCAATACATTCATCTGCTGTATATTTTGGCTGACCTAAATAGTAATTATTAAACTCAAGAATGTAGTTCCTATGGTTATCCTCTATAGGGAAGACACTATTCAAAACACCCTGAAGACCAAAATCACCTCTCGCTTCTGGCGCTTGAAATTCTTGCAAAAATTGCTGATAAGCTTTTGTTTGGATTGATAGTAGATCAGGGACCTCCAATAGCTCTTCAGTGTGAGAAAAAGTTATCCTACTATTTTCTAATGATTCTTTCGCGTTCAATTAAACCTCCGGGTTTATCTATGAGTTATTTATCTTTTTAGTTTTTATTTTAGCTCGACTTCAGCACCTGCCTCTTCAAGCTGAGATTTTATTTCATTCGCCTCTGATTCAGGAACACCTTCTTTAACAGCTTTAGGAGCAGAATCAACCAATTCTTTGGCTTCTTTTAGGCCTAAATCAGTTATCCCCCTAACAGCCTTGATGACATTTATTTTCTGCTGACCAGCAGCAGTAAGGATAACATCAAACTCAGTCTTGGCTTCACCAGCACCACCATCACCTGCGGCAGGAGCAGCAGCAACAGCAACAGGCGCTGAAGCAGAAACTCCAAACTTTTCTTCGATTTCAGTGATTAATTCTGAGACTTCCATCATATTAGCTTTTTCTAAATATGCAATAACATCTTCTTTTTTTACTGCCATTTTAAGAACTCCTTATTTTAATTTTAGTTAGATTTATTTTTTTTAATATTGTTTAAAAGATTTACAAAGTCTGACATTGGCGATTTCAACATCATCGCTAAATTTTGCATAGGGCTTTTCATCATCATTGCGAAAATGGTAATCGACTCTTCCTTACTAGGCAAATTTGCTATCTTATCAAATTCTTCCGAAGGTAAATAATCACCCTCAAATAATATCCCCTTAACCGAAGGCAAATCGAAATCTTTACTGAAATCTTTAATTACTTTAGCAGCAGCAACTGGTTCTTCATATGAGATAGCTATAGCTGTAGAACCTGAAAATAGAGCTTCAGATAAACTTATTTTATTATTTTCCGAGGCAATCTTAAGCAATGTATTCTTGACAACCATAAATTCTACATCATTTGCAAAAAATTTCTTTCTCAACTTTGTTATTTCCGATACATCTAGACCTAGGTAATCAGTAAAATAGATTGATTTTGCTCTAGATATTTTTTCAGTCAATATTTCTACGTTTTTTAAATTTTTATTATTTGGCATAATTAAATTATCCAATTGAGTTTATATTAATTCTAACACCAGGCCCCATCGTAGATGAAATAGAAACTTTTTCAAGAAACTGTCCCTTAACTGATGGCGGCCTAGCCTTAATCAGAGCATTGTAAATAGTAACAATATTTTCGACAAGGGCATCTTTAGCAAATGATACTTTCCCACATGAAGTATGAACAATACCTGTTTTTTCAACTCTTAGCTCTACCATTCCAGCTTTAAGTTCAGAGACAGCATTCGAAACATCCATGGTAACAGTACCACTTTTTGGATTAGGCATAAGACCTTTGGGACCTAAAATCTTACCAAGTTTACCAAGCTCAGGCATCATATCAGGAGTTGCAACAATTTTATCAATATCAGTCCAACCACCCTTAATTTTATCTAGATATTCTTTATTCCCACAAAAGTCAGCACCCGCGTCAATGGCCTCCTGAACTTTCGGACCTTGTGCCAAAACTAAGACAGATACTTCTTTGCCTGTACCATTAGGCAGTGAAATACTTATTCTAATATTTTCTTCAGCATGCCTTGGATCTACATTAAGATTAATTGCTAAGTCGACACTTTCATCAAACTTTACAGTTGAGGACTTCTTAACAATTCCAACAGCCTCATTTAAATCATATTGCAGCTCTTTTTCATTCGACCCCACAACAGTTATTTCTTTATTTTTCAACATTCAGCCTATCCCCTAACTTCAATACCCATTGATTTCGCTGTGCCCCTTATCATCTCTTTTGCCTGATCGATTGTATTGGCATTTAAATCCGACATTTTAGTTTCTGCAATTTTTTCTAAATCTGATTCTTTAATTGACCCAACTTTTTGTTTATTAGGCTCACCTGAACCTTTTTGTATGTTTGCCGACTTTAAAATCAACCTAGATGCTGGAGGCGTTTTTGTTATGAAAGTAAAACTCCTATCAGCGTAAACTGTAATTTCAACAGGGATAATATCTCCCATCTTCTCTTGAGTCTTTGCATTGAAAGCTTTACAAAAATCCATAATATTCACACCCTGCTGACCTAATGCGGGACCAACTGGAGGCGCTGGGTTTGCCTGCCCAGCAGGTATTTGCAACTTTATAAATCCGATTACTTTTTTTGCCATATTAAACCTTGATTGCCATTCTAAACTTCGAGAGCGACCTGTAAATAATCTAACTCCACAGGGGTAGATCTACCAAAAATACTAACTGCTACTTTTAATTTTTGTTTTTCATGATTGACTTCCTGCACAACACCTGAAAAATCAATGAAAGGACCATCTTTGACATTAACCGCATCACCAACCTTATAAGGAGCGGCTTCAGTTACTTTTATTGGACCATCACCCCCATCATGATCACCTAAAAACCGCTTAATCTCAGCTGGCTTCAAAGACTCAGGCTTACCCTTAGAACCAACAAAGCTAATTACACCATTAACATTTTCAACTACATACTTGGTTTCTTTGTTCATTTCTATGTGAATTAACAAATAACCAGGGAAAAATACTTTTTCTTTAATTTTTTTCTTACCATCCCGCATTTCTAATACATTTTCTGTTGGCACCAATATGTTTTCGACATACTTATCTAATTCTGCATTTTTAATTTCAAATAAAATGCTTTCTTTAACCTTTTTCTCCTTACCAGAGATAACTCTTAGCGTATACCAATTCTTTTCCATTACATCACTATAGAAATAGCCCTAGATAGAATAAAGTCAACCACAAACAAATAGGAGGTAATTATAAGAGATAAAATTAGAACCACATAGGTTGAACCCTTTAAACTCTCCCAATCAGGCCATGAGACCTTACTCATTTCATATTTAACATCAGATCCAAATTGCATAATTTTTTTTATCATTTCAAAAATTTATTCCAACCAAATTAAAACGCAGGAGAGGCAGGACTCGAACCCGCAACCCCCGGTTTTGGAGACCGGTGCTCTACCAGTTGAGCTACTCTCCTAAGTTTTAGATTTAAATACTGTTTTCTATATAACTCTATTTTGCCTCTTTGAATAAAACATGCTTTCGAACTACTGGGTCATATTTTTTAAACTCAACCCTTTCAGGGTGCAATTTCCTGCTTTTTGTGACTGTATATCTATAACCAGTTCCAGCAGTGCTTTCTAATTGAATTATATTTCTTTTACTATTTCCAGCCATAATTTTTACTCTACAATCTCAGTTACCACACCAGCACCAACAGTATGACCGCCTTCTCGAATCGCAAAACGCAATT
>MDSW01040395.1_pt1 | contig 14076 bp, 8 predicted proteins | sample 811171 | NCBI WGS metagenome assembly MDSW01 (sample SAMN05326641, study PRJNA326480) | marine metagenome | isolation source: seawater | place: Atlantic Ocean: North West | collected 2012 | reverse complement strand
TACGTGAGAGGATTGTTCGTAGTGCGGTCTGCTCGCTTCTAGATCACATGTTTTACCCGGATGGGTTAGAGCTCAGTCTTTTTGTAATCAGATCTACACTGTAGTGTACGTGTAGTCTACGCGCTCTCACGCGAGACGCGCGCGTCTGTTACCACTGATACACGATACCCGAAGGGGCCGACCGACGGACGCTCGATCATCGCTCATCACGACCAGTTGAATATCTCCGCGAGCCAACTCTTCTCGACGTGCCGCTTCTCTTCGATCTTAAACACGCCGAGGTGCCCGCCTAGCTTTCCCTCTCGAAGGCGAAAGACGACCTGATCGCCCTCTTTTAAAACCACCGCCTTGGACGCGGGCAACGGGTCGTACCGCCCGCTGTCGTCGATCATGTACCCCGGTCCGTCCCTCAGGGCTTTCATTCGGATCTTTTCTTTCACGATCGTCAGCGTGAACTGCTGCCGGCTCACGGCTTTGCTCCACACGCCGCCGACGCCTCGGCCCATCATCTGCGCCCCCTGGTGCAGGTCGACGGTGAACGGCTCCGGCTTCTTGCCGTCGTGCTCCTCCATGTGCGAGATGACCTGCTGCTCCGTCATCTGCTCCACGAGGTGGAGGACTTTGTGTCCGCCCTCGACGTGGTTCGGCCCGGAGCCTTCGACGAACTCGGCTTCGTCCTGAGGAATCATGTTCAGGCGGTCGCGCACGTCTCGGACTTGGTCGTATAAATCGTAGATGGCGTTTTCGTAGCTCATCCCGGGCTCGTCGTCATCGTTCACGAGGCGCAAGAAATGCGGGTTGAACGGCACGCCCTTGTGCTCCTTCTTCTCGTAGTTCTCCGCCATGTTTTCTAACAGCGTGCGCTCGCCGTCGTCCTCGTACTTGTCGTCCTGGAACCGTTCGTTCGTGATCTCTCCGATTAAGTCCGTGACGACCGTCGCGAGCGCGATGAGCACGAACGCGTTCACGAGCGTCGCGATGAGGGCGTAGTACTCGAACGCGCCGAGGTCGCCGTGGGCGTGAAAGGAAAAAAGCACGCCGGACCAATCGCGCTCGGACCACGTCCCTTCCTTCGACTGTAAGTTCGTGCCGTAATCGGCCGTGTAGTGGTACTCTTTGCCCGGCCCGTATCGCTCCGTGGTCGGGAGTAGCGTCGGGGTGACTGTCGCGACGACGTCGTAGTTGAACGGATCCCACTCGGCGAACTCCCGCGTGTTTCGCACGTCGATATCTAGGATGATCTTCGCCCCCATGAAACGGTAAGGCACGTTCGGAGAGTTCACGTACCTGGTGGCGCTGCCAGCGTACCCCGTCATGTCCGCGTCCAAGTCTACGCCCGCCAACGCCAAAAGATCTGTCACCGAGATCTCGACGTACGACCCGTCTCTCTTCGGGTAGTACGTGTCCGAGCCGATGATCAGCTTGTCCGGGAGCTGGTCTATCCCGTTCTCGCTCTTCACGCGGAACTGAAACTTCAGCTTGAGCGTCTCCGCGCGCGCGACGTACGCGTCCGCGACGCCCGTAGCGGCGTCCGAGCACGTGTCAAACACGTTGGCGCTCGCGGTGTAGGTCCCGGAGCACGTCCGCGAGTACATCGTCTCCCGAAAGTGCGTGTATATCCACGCTGCTCTGTCGTTCATCTGGGTGAACTCCGCCGGTTGGGGCGTCACGCACTGTGGGTTCGTGTACACGAGGCTCGTGTCGAACCCTGCGATGTAGTCCACTTCTTCGTAAATCGTCGCCGCGGTCCCGTACACGCAGTAGGCCAAGTTGCTCACCGTCGTCGAGAACGCGGTGTCGTAATCATCCGTTACCAAGATCGTCTCCACGAAAATAGCCGGGTCGTCGAACGCCATGTAGTTATGCGAGAATATGATCGAGGACACGGCGAAGCCCGCGACCACGAACATGAAGAACAAGTGCAGGCGGACCAACGACTTATCGAACGTCTTCACGACCTTGTTCGTCCTGTATTGCGAGAGGAAGGTGACGGAACTGGACAGGCGACTCAACAACATGCCAAAGGGGCTCGGCGGCTTCGTGGCCGGCGGCATCGCGACGGCGTCGGACGACGACGACGACGACGCGGCCGCGGGGTGATGATATTTCCGGTTTCAACTTTATTTAATTGATGGACGAAATGAATGCGCCCGTCGTCGTCGGATGGCCGCGGCCTCTCCGCGCCGGTCCCCGCGGGTCTCGACCGCGCCGCGACGCGCGGGGTGCACGAGACGCGCGCGAGGGCCGACCGCGACTCTCGATCGTCCGAGGTCGCCTCTCGGCGGGCGCTGCTTATGAAGTCGAATCGCTCGCGCGGAGTCGTGGTCGCGTTCGGGGCCGCGGACCAGACTGGCAGAGAGCGCTACCTTGGTACTCTGCTGTAACCACCCGACCAAATGCCGCCGCGGCGCGAGCGACGCGGAGGCGAGCGAGGCGCGACTTGCCGCGTGCGATTATAAACACTACCACCGCTCGATCAATCGTCTTCCTCGTTCAGCAGGAAGACGTACACCGCGAGCAGGATGCCGACGAAGGCGAACGGCGCCGCGGTGTCCTCGCTCTCCTCCTTCGCGTCCAGGCCGAACTCCCCCCGCCTCGACGTCTCTCGCTTCGTCTCCTTCTTCTCTTTCTTCGCCGCCGCCGGCGGCGGCGCCGGCGGCGTCGGCGCCTCGACGACGACCGGCGCGGCCGCGGGCGCGGGCGCGGAGACGACGACGGACGGCGCAGCCTCCGGCGCCGGCGCGCGCACCGGCAACGCCGGGGTGAGCGCGTCCCTCGCGCGCGCCTTCCGGTCCCGCGCCGCCGCCTCCGCCGCCGCGCGTTGCTCCTCCGCGCGTTGCTTCTCCGCGAAGAGTTTCGCAGCCTGGTCCTTCCGCAGGTTCTCCTGCATCTCGCGCGCGGCCGCCGCGCGATTGACCGCCTTCTCGTTCGTCTCCTTCCGCAGCTGCTCCTCGCGGCGCTTCGCGAGATCGACCGCTTCCTTCGCCGCGCGCCGCGACGCGTCTCGCTTCGCCGCGGCTTCGGCGTCCCTCGCCTCCTTGGCCGCCTTCTCCTCGTTCGTCTTCGCGAGGAGCTGGTTCACGCGCTCCTGCGACCGCGCGAGGATCGGGGACTTCGCCGCGGCCTCAGCCTCGCGCGCGGCTTTCGCCTCCGCGAGCGCGGCAGCCTTTTCCTCGGTTTTTTCGAGCGCCTTCTCCACGGCGGCGGGCAGCGCGTCGGGCGCCGAGGCGGACGCTTCCGCGACGACGACGGGCGCCGTCGCCTCCGCGGAGGCGGCGACGTCGCTTCCCTCGGCGTCGACGACGGTCGCCGTGGACTCGGCGGCGACGACGGACCCGGCCCCGGCCCCGGCCGCGGCCCCGGCCTCGGCCCCGGCCCCGGCCTCGGCCGCGGCGGACAACGTCGCGACGATCTTCTCGCGTCTCACCTCCGGGGTGAGGACGTTTTTGTTCTCCGTCCGCAACACCAACGCGGCGACGCGCGCGTTCGACGCCGCTTCCTCCGCCGCGCGTCTCGCCCTCGCCGCCTCGTTCGCCGCCGCGCGCTCTGCGGCGACCTTCTCTTTCAGCGCGTTCGCGCGCGCGGTTTCTTCCGCTTGTTTCGCCGCGATCGCGGCTTGTCGCTCCGCCGCCGCCGCGCGCGCGGGGGCTTGGAGTTCTTCCGCGATTTTCTTATCCGCCTCGAGCTTCGCCTTCGTGACGGCCGCGGCTGCTTCTTTCTTCTTCTCGAACTCCGCCTTCGCCTTCGCTTTCTCCTCCGCTTGCTTCTCCGCGGTGGCCGCGGCCTTGGCGTTGACGCGCTCCTGCTCCTCGCGCGCTTTCTCCGCGGCGGCCGCGGCTTTCGCCCTCGCGGCTTCGCGCGCTTTCTCCTTCTTCGCGTCTTCGATCTCGCGTTCCGCTCGCAGCTTCTCCGCGGCCGCCTTGCGCGCGGCGTCCGCCTTGGCCTTCTCCGCAGCCTTCGCCTCGAGATCGCGCTCGCGCGCGAACTCCGCCCTCGCTCTTTCGAGCGCGCGGGCTTCGATTTCTTTCTCGCGGGCGGCTTCCGCCTTGGCGCGTTCAGCCGCGGCGGCACGTTCGGCTTTCGCCTTCTCCGCCGCCGCCTTGGTCTTCTCCGTCGCCGCCGCGCGCTCGGCTTTCGCCTTATCGGCCTCCGCCTTCGCTTTCGCGGCGGCGGCTTTCCTCGCGGCGTCCGCCTCCGCGCGCTCCTTCTCCTGGAGCGCCTTCTCCGCGGCGGCGGCGCGCGCGGCTTTCGCCTTGTCGAGCTCGGCTTTTTTCGCCGCTTCCGCCTTCGCCTTCTCCGCTTGCGCCTTCGCCGCTTCGCGCTCCGCGGCGCCAGCCTTGTACGCGTCGTACTTCGCCGTGTCCTTCGCGGGCTTCGCCGCGGGCGCGGGCTTCGGGGCCGGAGCCGCGGGCGCGGGCTTAGGGGCCGGAGCCGCCGCGGGCGCGGACTTCGGCGGCGCGGGCTTCGGCGCGGGAGCCGGAGCCTCGCGCTTCTTCGCATCCTTCTTCTCGATCGGCTTGGGCGCGGGCGGCGTCTTCGCCTTCGCCTTCGCCGGCGCCGGCGTCGGCGCCGGCGTCGGCGTCGGCGTCGGCGTCCGCTTCGGCGCGGGCGGCGCCGGGGCGGGCTTCCTCGCCTCGGCGGCGGCGGCGGCGGCTTTCTTCTTCGCCTCCGCCTCGGCCGCCTTCTCCTTCGCCGCCTTCTCCGCGTCCCTCGCCGCGCGCGCCTTTTCGATCTCCGCGCGCTTCGCCGCGGTCGCCTCCGCGCGCGCTTTCGCCGCCCTCTTCGCGGCGACCTTCTCAGCCTTCTCCGCGGCGGCCCGCGCGGCGGCGTCCGGCGGCTTGGGCGGCTCGACGCGCTTCTTCACCTCCTTCTTCTCAGCCGCGGGCGCGGGCGCGGGCGCGGGCGCGGGCTTCTTCGCCGCGGGCGTCGCCTTCTTCGCCTTCTTCTTCGTCGCGTCGCCGCCGGAGACGGCTTTCGCGTACGCCGCCGACGCGTCGGAGTCCGCCTTCAGCGTGAACTCCGTCTTCTTCGCCGCGGGCTTCTTCTTCGCCGCCGCCGCCGACGACGACGACGACGCCGCCGCCGTCTTCTTGGCCTTCTGCGCGGGGTTCGTCTGCTTCGCGACGCGCTTCGTTTGCTTCGCCTTCTGCGCGGCGTACAGATCCTCCGCGGCGAGCGACGCGGCGATCTCGCTGATCTCCTCCGCGGTGAGCGAACGCGTCGCGTCCCCCGACAGCGGCGCCGCGCCCGCGAGGTCGACGACGAAGTCCGGGGGCGCGTTCGAGGACGACGACGCGTAGAGCTCGTCCACGACCGCTTTCGCGAGCGCCGCGGGCGCGATGGCGACGTTCGCGACGACGCACGCGGCCGCGATCGAGGACGCGAGCGCGCGCATCTTCTCGCGCGGGGTGGAGTCGACGGAGGCGTGGCCGCGATCGACGGAGGACGCGGGGCGGGGAGACGACGCGGCGTCGTCGCGCGCGCGCGCGAGCGCGGGACCGACGCCCTTGCGGACGCCCGCGCGCGCGACGCCGTCGCGCTTCGCGGCGAGCGGCGACGCGACGCCGGCGAACGCGGCGTTCGCGGACGCGAGCGACGAGGACGACATCGCGATCGGCGGGAGCGGCGGCAGGCGATCCGAATCCAATGCGGAGCGCGCGCGCGACGGGACGGCGGCGACGGCTCGCGGGGACGACGCGGCGCGGATGCGTGCGCGCGCGAGCGCGGCGGGTTCGTGCGACTTCGACGGAAGTCGAGGCGCGACTCGGACGCGTGCGAGGCGCGCGCGATGGTGCCGAGCGCGGACGCGTCGCCGCCGGTCCGCGTCGACCGAAAAAGCTTCTGGCGGGAAAACGGCCAATCACAGCGCGGCATTGAAATCCTTTTCTCGGTTTCAACACTTGATCGCGCCCCCTTTCAACGGACCGATGAACTTTTTTTGTAGTGGATCGCACGAGATATGCACAAGCTCTACGACGCGACGCTCTCCGCGGCTCTCCTTCTCCTCCTCCTCATCCTCCTCATCGCCCTCGTCAGTACGACGTCCCGACCTTCCTGTGATGAATCGCGGTGAGCCCTTCCTCTTTCAGCAGCTTCCCTTCGTTCACCTTGGCGAGGACGATCCAGTGGTCGCCCGCTTCCATCCTGTCGGTGACCTCGCACTCGAGGACGCTGAGCGCCTCGGTGACGACGGCGCAGCCGTTCGCCTCGGAGATCTCCACGTCCATGTCCCCGAACCGGTTCTCCCCCGGCGCGAACGGTTTCAACAGCGCCTTGATGACGTCCTTCTCGTTCCCAGCCTGAAGCACGTTCAGGTTGAACGCGCTGCCTTTCAACAGGAAGCTCTCCACCGCGCGTTCCTTGGCCACCGCGACGGTGAGCGCGGGCGGATTAAACGACGCCTGGCTCACCCACGACGCGAGCATCGCGCTCTGGGTCTCTTCCTTCTTCGCGGTGACGCAGCACAGCGAGCCGACGATTCGTCCGACCGCGGCCGCGGTGTCGGACGCGCCCGCGGTGGCGGCGGTGCTGCCCGCGGCGAGATCTTTCTGCTCCGCCGCGGCTTTCTTCTTTCGCAGCTTCTTCACCGCCTGCGCAAGATCCGTGCCGGACTCCTCGCACACCTGAAGCATCTCTTGCGTCGGCTTGAACTTGCAGCGGATCGGCTCGAACGCGAACTGGAACCCGCCGTCCGTGAGTCGAGATTCCATGAGGTCCACGGCCTCGCCGGACCACCCGAACGACCCGAACACGCCGGCGGGGTACTCCCGCGACGCCTCCTTGACGATGGTCCCGAGCGCGTTGCTCACCGGCGTCGGCATGTGGCCGCCGAGGGTCGGCGCGCCGAGACAGAACCCCTCCGTCCGCGCCATCACCTCCGCGACTTCCTGCGACGTTGAGAGCTCACAGTTGAGCATCTCCACGGCGACGTCCGCTTTCGTGATGCCGCGCGCGATCGCTTGCGCCATCGCGGACGTGTTTCCGTACGCGCTGGCGTAGATGACGGCGACGGCAAACTGATCCGCGCGTTTGGCTTGCGTCTCGAGCCACTGGAGGTACTCGCGCACGAGCTCGTTCTTCCCGGACTTGATCACGGGGCCGTGGAGCGGGCAGATCGCGGCGGCAGCCATGGGCGCGACTTTCGAAACTGCCGTCCTGCGGACGCTACCGCTCCCGCCGAAGTTATCCGCGACGCGGTTGAGGAGCTTGGCGAGTTTCGGCGCGACAGATTTCGGCGGCGGCGGCGCCTCTTCCTCCTTCTTCTCCTCTATCCCCTCCTCCTCCTCCGCCGCCGCCGCGGCGCCTCTCCCGATGTACGTCTGGATCTTATCCAGCGCCGCGTTCGTGGGCTTCGCCATCGGCGCGAGCATGCAGTCGAAGAAGTACCGCCAGTCCGTCTCGTACGTCTCGAACCCGACGCCGGCGTCCGACGGCGCGCCCTCCTCCGTCGCAACGTGCGCGCTGAGGGTGATCGCCCATACGAAGCGACGTAGGGGTGGAGTTGAAAGGCGTCAGTTGGCTTTCAAAGGCGCCTAGGGCGGGCGTTGAAAGCGAGGTGTGGGCGGAGAGAGACGACGGGTAAAGTCCTTAAGGATCGGAGTTCACCACGCGGACGGGGTCGTATGGGGACCAGTGCGAGGAGAACGCGCCTGAACAACTTCGACGTGAACAACAGCCCGCTCGTCTCGTCGAACGTCACGACGCCGTCCGGCCACCGCGGCGTCGGCGTCGTCGTGAACGACAAGACGCGGTTTCCGCCGAGGTCCAGACCGTCCCCGGACTTGATCGTGCGAAGCCGCGCGCGTAAGCCGCCGCGCTTCCACGCCGCCGCGAGCGCGTCCGAGGACGCGGGCGTCCCGGGTTTAAGCGCGGCGTAGATGACCTGCGCGGCCGGGTTCGAGCACCACACCTCCACGGCGGGGGACGACGCCGGTCGCGCGTCGAGCAGCGCCGCGAGCGCGTCCACGCGCTTCGGGGAGAGGTGCCCGAGGACGACGTAATCGATGGAGCCGCAGTCCACGGCTTTGCTGAAGGCGTCGGCGTAGGATTTATCCGGGAGGTCCACGAGCGCGATCTTGTCTCCGCCCGTCACGACGTAGCTGTTGTCCGTGCTGCCTCGCGCCATGCCGTACTCGACCTCGAACTTGAGGCGATCGCGGCAGACGCATCGCACGGACTCCACGCCCGGGGCGATGACGTCTTTTTGGATCTCCTTGAACGCGAGCGTCGCGACCGCGGTCTTCGCGGTGTCCTCCTCTCTCGCGTTCGCGTCGGCGGGTTCGGCGACCGCCGCGCGCGCGGCGACGCGCCCGCGCCGCGACGGGCGACGTTTCGTCGTCGCGGCGCCGGCGGCCTTGTTCTTCGCGAGCGCGCGGGGGGCGGCGACGCCGGTCGCGAACGCGGACGCGACGGCGGAGGACATCGTGGACGAGGTGCGACGACGACGATGTCACGCGCCGGGGCGGACGGTGATTACGGTCGTTGTTCTCCTCGCGCGGATAAATCGCTCGAGGCCTCGGCTCGGGGCGCGAGGCTCGGGTATCGAAGACGACGCGGCGCGCGCTGCGCGACGCGGGCGCGTATCGAGCGAAGACGAAGCTTCACGCGGAGGCGCGGAACGACGTTCGCGCGCTCGAGAGTGCGCGAGGGCGCGCTCGGGGGGGGGGAGGAGCGCGTGGGCGTGACAGAGATCCCCCTCCGCGCCTGTCAGCTGAACGAATCCAGTGCCACGTGGAGGGCACGCGCGCCGGCCGGTCCAAGGCTTTTTTTCCCCGCTTTCCTTTTCGAATAAAATAATTTGATGAACGTTCAGATCGACCGGCGCGCCCCGCGATGGCGCCGGTCCCGCCGTCCGCGCTGTGGTCGCAGGTCGCGACGCGCGCGGGCGGAACCGAGGACGAGGTCCAGAGGGCGGTGCTGAGGGCCGCGGGGTTTGAATGGTGCGCGCGCGCGGCGTCGTGTCTTCCCCTCCCCTTTGGCGTGTTAAATGAATGAACGAACGCCGACGACTGAGCCTCCCACTCCGTCCACCCTCCCGCGAACGAACTCGCCAGGGACGACGCGACCGGCCTCCTGACCGCGTGGCCGTCGGACGGCGCGATCGCGCTGACGCCGCCGAGACCGCGACCGCATCCGCGCGCGGCCGCGAGCGATGTCGTCGACCTCATCTCCCCGGAGGACGCGCGGCGACGACAGTCCGCCGTGGCCGTCGCCGCGACGCGCGCGCCGTCGCCGTCGCCGTCCTCCTCCTCCTCGCCGCCGCCGCCGCCGCTGCGCGCGCGGCTCGGACGCGCGACGACGACGACGACGATGGCGACGACGCCCGTAGAGGTGTCCGTGGTGTCGTCGAGCGAAGACGAGGACGAGGACGACGACGACGACGAGGTCCCCGCGCGTCTGACGCCGCCGCGAGGAGGAGGAGGAGGAAAGCGTCCGCGTCCCCGCGACGCCGACGCCGCCGCCGCGTCCGCGCTGCTCACCTTCGAGGATAAGATCGGTCTGTGGATCAAGTCGAAGCCGGAGCTGTACGACCGCGTGCTGCTCATGGAGAGCGTCGACGTCGACGACGTCCTGCGCGCGATCAACGCGGAGGTTGCCCCGTCGACCGGCGGAGGAGGAGGAGGAGGAGGAGAAAAAAAAACCAAAACGTTTGGCGTCGGCGCGCGCGTCCCGCGGGCGAGGCTGCTCGCGTACCTCGACGACGAGGGCGTCGCGTTCACGCAGACGAAGAGTCGGCAGGCGAAGGCGGCGAGGTACGGGAACGCGCGGTTTTGAGCGAGGTGGAGAATACGTAGCGTGAGCGAGGGATGTAGCATAGCGTGAGATAATAACGGAGGAGGCTTCGCACAATTTAATCGCAGAGTTCGCTCAGTGCCGCCTCGCCGCGTGTGTCACGATCTGATTCGAAGTGCTGAGACACGTCACCGCTGCACGTGGTTGCCGAGGAATTGCGCCCCGTCCCTCCGTCCGCGCGGTCACAACGCGACGCGCGCGCACGGGAAGCAGTTCTCCGCGCCTCACGCCCGCGCTCGAGCCCGTCTCGAGACCTCGCGTCCGCGCGCGCGCGCGAACCCTCCGCGCGAACCCTCCGTCGGATAAACCTTCGCGCGGAGAGATCTGTGCGTTCCGTTTGCTGCGCCGTTCAGAGGAAAACATAAAACGAACACGATGTCCGCCTCCTCCTCCGCGCTGATGGCGTCCCGCGCGCCCGCGACAACTCGCGCGACCGCCGCGCTCTCCTCCCGCGCGCGCGTCCGCCGCGCCTCCCGCTCCGCGCGCGCGTCCACGACGACTTTCACGACGCGCGCCGCGATCGCGGAGCCGGAGCCGGTGACCGAGGTCAACAACAGCGAGATCGAACTCTTCGAGGGGAAGAAGCGCCTCCAGACGCAGACGTCCGTCATCGGCCCGGACACGACGTGCATCCGCTCCCTCGACTGGGACCGCGACCGGTTCGACATCGAGTTTGGGCTGGAGAAAGGGACGACGTACAACTCGTACGTCATCGAGGGCGCGGAGAAGACCGCGCTCGTGGACGCGTCGCACGAGAAGTTTCGGTCGCTGTACATCGACACGCTGAAGGGCGTCGTGGACCCCTCCACGATCGATTACATCGTGTGCTCGCACACGGAGCCGGACCACAGCGGGCTGATCGGGGACATCTTGGAGCTCGCGCCGAACGCGACCGTCCTGGGCTCGAAGGTTTGCCTCGCGTTCCTCGAGAACTTGGTCCTGAAGCCGTTCAAGTCTCGCGCGGTGAAGGGCGGCGACGTGATCGACCTCGGCGGCGGGCACGAGCTGAAATACATCATGGCCCCGAACTTGCACTGGCCGGACACGATGTTCACGTACGACCCGGCGTCTCGGCTCATCTACACCTGCGACGCGTTCGGGAGCCACTACTGCACCGAGGAGATGTTCGACACGGACTTGCAAGCCGTGATGCCGCATTACCGGTTTTATTACGAGTGCCTCATGAAGCCCAACGCGCGTTCGGTGCTCACCGCGCTTCGAAAGTGCAAGTCCGAGGAAGCGGACTTCGTCGGCGTGTGCAACGGCCACGGCCCTCTGCTGCGGTTCAACGTGGACGAGCTCATCGGGGATTACCAGCGCTGGAGCGAAGACGCGCTGGAGAAGGCGAAGGCGAACACCGTCGTGTTTTACACCAGCGATTACGGCTTCTCCGACCGCCTGTCGCAATCCGTCGCGAGGGGCCTGACCAAGGCGGACGTCGAGGTGACGATGATGGACATGAACACCGCGGACACCCAAGAGATCATCGAAGCGGTCGGCCACGCGACCGGCATCGTGCTGCTCGCGCCGCCGACGGAGGGCCCCGCGCACGACGCGCTCGCCGCCATCGTCGGCTCGTGCGGCAAGAAGCAAAAGATTCTCATCGGCGAGTCGTACGGTGGCGCGGACGAGCCCGTGGACACGATGGCGGTGAAGTTCGCGAGCTTGGGACTCGCGGAGGTTGTCCCCGCGCTGCGCGTGAAAGAAGACCCGAGCGAGGCGACGTACCAGCTCTTCGAGGAGTCCGGCACGGATCTCGGGCAGGTTTTGACGAAGAAGGCGACGATCAAGGCGATGAAGAGCGCGATGTCCAACGACGTCGCCAAGGCGCTCGGGCGGGTGAGCGGCGGGTTGTACGTCATCACCGCAGCGCAGGGCACCGCGACGTCCGCGATGGTCGCGTCGTGGGTCGCGCAGGCGTCGTTCGAGCCGCTCGGGTTCACCGTCGCGATCGCGAAGGACCGCGCGATCGAGTCCTACATGCAAGTCGGGGACAAGTTCGTCTTAAACTGCCTCCCCGAGGCCGGGTGGGAGCCCATCGTGAAGCACTTTCTCATTCGGTTTCCCCCGGGCGCGGACCGGTTCGAGGACGTGGAGTGGCAGCCCGCGTCGTGCGGGGCGCCGATCCTGAAAGACGCCGCCGCGTACGTGCAGTGTAAAGTGGTGAGCAGGATGGAAGCCGCGGATCACTGGATCGTGTACAGCGAGGCCATAGACGGGAAGGTGTTCAAGGATGAGAAGACGGCGACGCACCACCGCAAGGTGGCGTCGTACTACTGAGCGGCGGGCGATTTTCCGCTCCAGCTAGCCAGAGGAAGGGAAACCATTCGCTCTTGCACTCGCGACTGTAACATGATTGATGATGAAAACGATGATTGTTTTTCACACTGAGAGCTATTATGCTGTGCTACTCGATCGTTTCGTTCGTACATGTACAGACAACGCGTGCCAATGCGCACGCGAAAGAATCGTCGCGCGGGCGGGCCCGGGGTTTCCTTTTCCCCGTTCCCGCCCCCGCCTTTCAAAACATCCAATCCATCGATCGGCCCATCACATCCCACCCCACCCCACCCCATCCCCCGCGAGCGCCGTGCGATCACCCGATCGCGTTGATCGTCCCGACGAACCACTTCTTGCACACCATCTCCTCCATGTGCGGGTTCGGCATCAGCCCGATGTGATCCGGATGAGCGCGCCGCTGCCCGTCGCTCTTCGTCGCCTTCGGCATCAGCGTCGCGCTGTACTTCCCCGATTGGCCCGCTTGGATGGATCCCGAATCCGACGTGGCGGCGGCGGTGACGGACGCGTGGGAGACGCTCTCCATCGTCGCCGTCGCGGACGGGACGCCGCGGCCGAACCCGGCGACGCCGAGCGCGACGCCTAGAAACGCGTTGCCGAAAAAGCTCGGCCCCGAGCCCGACCGCCGATGCGACTTCCCAACGCGAGCGTCTGCTGACTCGACCTCCTCCGCTTTTCCCTCGCGCTCGCCGGCGAACTCCACCGCGGTCGACGTCGCGTCGCCGTTCGCGGCTCGCGCCGTCGCGGTGACGCGTCGTCGTCGCGAGGACGAAGTCGGCCTCGCGCGCGCGGCGTTCGCGCAGGTCGCGAATCGAGCCGCGACGCAAGACGTCATCGATGACGTCGCGTTTCACGATGCGGGAAAACTTCCCTTCACCTCGGAATGTCGCGCCTCCGCGGGTTCCGTAGACGCGAGCGTGCGACGCGAGGAACGGCGTCGAGCGGTCGCGCTTCGTGAATTCGCTTCGAGCGAATAAGCGTTTAGAAGACGGTCGCGTCTGATGAGACGCGCGAGTGGACGTGCGCGTGTGTGAGCGCGCGTCGGAGTGACGAGACGGCGACGCCTCGCGCGAAAAAAGCGACTTGTCGCGTCGACACGCGACCAACGAAAACACCGCGCGAGATCGCGTCATCCGTTCCGCGTCCGCGTCATCGCGCCGCTTCGTACAGTATCACGTATGGGTTCTTAGTCTCGCGGAAGCGTACCGTACGCGTCGGCACCGAAATCCAGGCCCGTGACGAAAAGCGAGCACCGCGCTCCGATACCAAAGCAACCATGGCGTCGGTCCTGCGCGCGTCCGTCGGCGTCGGCGTCGGCGTCGCCGACGCGCGCGCTCGAACGCCGCGGCGCGTTTCGAGATCCGCGTCCGCGTCCGCGTCCTCGCGCCTCCCCGTCGCGTCCGCCGACGACGCGCCCTCCGCGGTTCCGACCGAAACCGCGGTGTTCGGAGTGGGATGATTTTGGAAGCCGGAAGCGCGCTTCGCCGCGCTTCCGGGGGTGCTCGCGACCAGAGTAGGGTACACCGGCGGCCCGAGGACGTCCCGCTCGGTGACGTACGACAGCGTGTGCGACGACGACGGGCACACGGAGGCGGTCAGGGTGACGTTCGACCCCTCCGTGTTGAGCTACGACGCGCTGTTGCGCGAGTTTTGGGACATCAGCGCGAGCCGAGCGACGACGACGCGACGAAAGGCGCAGTATAAGAGCGCGATATGGACGACGAACGACGCGCAGGCGGCGCACGTCGCGATCGCGATGCGCGAGAAGGCGGAAGAGCTCGGGATGGAGATCGTCACCGAGGTGCGCGCGCTCGACGCGTGGCACGACGCGGAGGAGCGGCACCAAAAGTACGTCGAGAAGAACCGAGCGAATAAGGCGCGTTCTATACACTGGTTCCCATACGACCGCGTCGGCGTGGTGAACGCCGATCCTTAAGGACTTTGCCCGGCGTGTCTCTCCGCCCAGGGTCCCTCGCTTTCAATCCC
>MDSW01174796.1_pt1 | contig 14079 bp, 16 predicted proteins | sample 811171 | NCBI WGS metagenome assembly MDSW01 (sample SAMN05326641, study PRJNA326480) | marine metagenome | isolation source: seawater | place: Atlantic Ocean: North West | collected 2012 | reverse complement strand
CAGGGAGAAATGTTTACTCGACCAGGAAAACCTTCAGATAAATTCAAAAGTCCATACCCTAATGTCCAGGCAGCAACAGCTGCTAATGGTGGGGCTTATCCGCCTGATATGTCAGTTTTAGTTAAAGCAAGAAAAGGAGGAGCCAATTACATTTATTCAGTTCTTGTCGGTTACGAAGACCCTCCTGCAGGTGTATCTCTTGATGACGGTGTTTATTATAATAAATATATGGCCGGCAATAAAATAAAAATGCCAAATAATTTAATGGATGGCCTAGTTGAATATGCAGATGGCACAAACTCTACTGTAGATCAAATGGCTAAAGATGTAACAACTTTTTTAGCTTGGGCTGCTGAGCCTGAATTAGAAGAAAGGCACAGAACCGGCGTTAAAGTAATTATTTATTTAATTCTTTTAACTACGTTAGTTTATTTAAGCATGAAGAAAATTTGGTCACGGATTGACACGGAAGTGTAAGACGTCACCATCTTTAACGACATAATCTTTTCCCTCAATTCGCAATTTTCCATTCTCTTTACATTTTTCGGCGCTGCCGTATTTAATGAAATCATCACAAGATACAGCTTCAGCTCGTATAAAGTTTTTTTCAAAATCGGTATGAATCACACTGGCCGCTTTTGGTGCCAATGTATTTTTTTCTACTGTCCACGCTCTACTTTCCTCTGGTCCAGAAGTAAAAAATGTATCAAGATTCAATAATTCATATCCCTCTTTAATTAATTGATTTAGACCCGTTTTATTTAATCCTATTTCTTTCATGAAAGTTTCTCTCTCATTATTGTTCAATCCCATTATTTGATCTTCTATATCGGCACAAATAGATATAATTTTTTCATTAGAATATTCTTTTTTTATATTTTCAGTAAAATTATTTCCTTTTAGTAAGCTCTCTTCGTCTACGTTGCATACTATAATTTTTGGTTTAATACTTAATATTCCCAATGTAGATAAAAATCTCTTCTCAGATTCCTCATTTACCAAAATTTCTTTACCATCATTTAGTTGATTTAATTTTTCTTCAAGTATTTTAATCTCTTTTTCATGTAGAAGTTTTTTTTTACCTTTTTCAAGTTTTTTTTGAATAATATCTAGATCAGATAGCAATATTTCAGTTTTGATTGTTTCAAGGTCCTCAACTGGATTAATTTTCGAATTTACATGCGTAATTTTATCTGACTCAAAGCATCTTACTAAGTGGATGATAGCATCTACTTCTCTTATATGGGAAAGAAATTTATTTCCTAGGCCTTCTCCTTTTGATGCTCCTTTAACTAATCCAGCAATATCAACAAAAGTTATATTTGCATATATTTTTTTTTTTGAATTAGATAATTGTGTTAACTTATCTAATCTTTCATCTATGACATCTACAATTCCAATATTTGGATCGATAGTACAGAAAGGAAAATTAGCGGCTTCAGCGTTTTTTGAGGCTGTTAAGGCATTAAATAAAGTAGACTTCCCAACATTTGGAAGGCCAACTATTCCACATTTAAATCCCATTCAGGTCTTGATTTACTTTGCTTGAGAAAAGATCAATTTTTTTTTCAATCAAGGTAGGAAGTTGTTTTACTATATTTTCGGTAATTTCATTAATTTTCTCTTCTTCATCTTCTTTAAAATCCTCCAGCACATGATTATTTACTTTTTTCTTTTGTTTGGGATGGCCTATACCTATTCGTACTCTTGAATAATCTTTACCGATAAATTTGTCTATAGACTCAATACCATTATGACCAGCACTACCACCACCAAATTTTGCTTTTATTTTTCCAAAATCAATATCCATATCATCATGAAAAACAAATACGTCTTTCGCATCAATTTTAAAGTAATCGATTAATTCCTTGATAGCAGTTCCGGAGTTATTCATAAAAGTGAGAGGTTTTATGGCATAAATTTTTTTTTCATCAATACTTCCAGTAGTAAGCAACCCTTTAAATTTAGGCTTTTGTTTTGATAATTTAAAATGCGCATTTATAGCATCTATTATTTTAAAGCCAATATTGTGTCTTGTATTAGTATAGTTGGATCCAGGATTTCCTAATCCGACGAGTAAAAGCATATTAGTTATTTTTTTTCAGCAGGTTTTTTTTCAGTAGGTTTTTTTTCTTCAGGTTTTTTATCAGCACCATCTTTAGACTTATCATCTTTTTTAGCAGCATCCCCCTCTTTAGTTGCCGCAGCTTCCGCACCCTCTGCTGGAGTTTCACCTTCTGCTCCCTCTGCAGGGGTTTCACCTTCAGCTGGTTTTTCTGGCTCTTTAATGACTGTTGGAGATGCAACAGTTGCAATAACGAAGTCACGATCAGTGATTGTTGGGCTCACGTTACCCTCTAATTTCACCGAGGAAATTTTAATACTTGTACCAATATCAGTACCCGTAAGATCCACAATTATCTCGTTTGGTATATTTTCTGCAGGGCATTTTAATTCAATTTTTCTTCGCACGATGTTTAAAACTCCACCTCTTTTTAATCCTGGTGAGTCTGGGTGGTTGATAAACTTAACGGGTATTTCTAAAACAATTTTTTTTCCAGAAACTATTCTCATAAAGTCTATGTGAATTGGCTCCTCTGAAACAACATTAAAAGCAACTTCTCTTGGAATAACTTTTTCTCTCTTTCCGTCAATTTCTAATTCTAGGACTTTTGATAAAAAGGTATCAGAATTTACTAAAGCTTTGATCTCTTTCATTTGTATTGAGATATTTTGATTGGCGTCTTTACCACCATAAAGTATTGCTGGTATTAACCCTTCGGCCCTTAGTTTATTATTCGAGCCAGAAGAGGTACTTTCTCTTTTAATTGCCTTTAAATTACTCATAATTTAGTTGAAGAGGGTATATAACCCAAGATTAACACCAAAACAAGAGTTAATTAAATAAATCCGATACCGAGTTTGAATTTGCTATTCTTTTAATAGCTTCTGACATCAAAGATGAGATAGATAAGACCTCTATTTTATTGTTATTTTTAATTTTACTAGAGTTATCAATTGTATCAGTAATTATTAATTTCTTTATTTTAGAATTTTTAATTTTTCGTGCCGCTTCTCCACTTAAAACTGCATGTGTAATAAATACGAAAACTTCCTTAGCTCCTTTTTTCTTAAGAGCGTCTACAGCATTAACAATTGTCCCCCCGCTATCAATAATATCATCGACAATGATACAAGTTTTATTTTTCACATCACCTATTATATTCATCACCTCAGATTTTCCTGGTGCTGGCCTTCTCTTATCGATTATAGCAAGGTCTGCTTTTAATCTTGTAGCTAAAGCTCTAGTTCTTGCAACACCACCCATATCAGGTGAGACACATATCAAATTTTTTGAAGTAATTTTTTTTTTTATAAATTTTGAGAACAAAGGAGTTGTAAATAAGTTATCTACAGGCATATCAAAAAAACCTTGTATTTGTCCAGCATGTAAATCAACTGTAACAATTCTGTTCGCTCCAGCATTTGTCAATAAGTTAGCAACAACTTTAGCTGATATAGAAGTTCTTGGAGCAACCTTTCTATCCTGTCTCGCGTAACCAAAGTATGGAATTACAGCCGTAATAGTTTTTGCAGAAGATCTTTTTAAAGCATCAATAACTAAAAGCAATTCCATCAGGTTATCGTTTGCTGGATTTGAAGTGGATTGAATTACAAATACACTATTACCTCTTATATTTTCATTAATTTCAATATAAATCTCTCCATCAGCGAATCTTCTTATATTAGTATTAATTAATTTTAGCTTTAAATTTTTAGCAATGTTTTTACTTAGTTTTAAATTGCTAGTTCCAGATAAAATTTTCATGAAGTTTAATTATTTATACCTTATTTCTGCATCTTTTCAAATTAATAAAATCTAAATCATACTAATTGTAGAAATGCATCTTCCGTAATCATTTAGTTGTAATTTATATGATCTTCTGTAGCTAAAAAAATTACTTGTTTCAGCAAATGTATCATGATTAACCTGATCAACTTTAACTTTTAGTTTAAGCAGTTTATCTGTTACGAATTTTCTTAAATTGAATAGTTTTTTTAGATTTTTTGTTTGTGAAAAATATTTTTTATTTTGATAGGATTTTTTTATAAATTTTTTGTAAAAAGTTAAATCTACCTCATAATTTTTTTTCCCAATACAAGGGCCTACGCACGCATAAATTTTATTATTAGAGTTTAACTTTTTTATCTTAAAAATAGTATTTTTAATAATGTCTAAATAAGCTCCTTTCCATCCAGCGTGAATACAACCAATTATTTCATTTTTAACGTCATATAAAATAATTGGTACACAATCAGCTGTTACAACTCCTATGGCCACACCTTTCATTTTAGATAACATTGCGTCCGCTTTTATTTTTTTTTTAAAATTATTTTCTGTCACTACAACAACTTTGTTACTATGAGTTTGATGCATCAAAATTAAATTATTTTTTTTTACTTTCATTTTTTCTGATACATATTGCAGGTTTTTGGAGATATTATTTTTATTGTCTTTCGAGCCTCTTCCACAATTTAAGCTTTTATAGACTCCCTTAGAATAACCATTTTTTCTTGAAAAAAAACAGTGTTTTATCTTTTTAAATTTTTTTAAAGATTTTGAATAGAACATTATTTAAATCCTACAAAATTACTTTTTTTGAATTTATAAGCTAAAATAACTTTAAACAAATCACCCATATACTGAGGACTTAACAATCTTTTTAATCTTAAATATAGATTTGATTGTTCTCTAAATTTCATTTTTTTTGATAAAATATTAGCTCTTTCGATAATGCCCATATTTTCTAAAAATTTTTTCTGTGTGATAATTTTTTTAACTCTTAAATTTTTTTTTTGAAAAAATTCATTGAGTAATCTGAAATTCACATGAGAAGTAACGTCTGCCTTACCTAAATTTTTTAATAAGCTATTTTTTTTATGTCCCATAATAGATTGAAGCGTATTTTGATTGTTAGTTTTAGAGTAGCCATAATCTATCATTAATATACATCCTTGTAATTTATTTATTTTATTGGTTACTTTTTTTAATTCATCCAGGCCAGTTTGAGGAAATTCTATAAAATTTAATTTTTTTAGTGTGCTAAAAGAATTTATCATTCTGGTATTTTTTTTTGTGGCTTTTCTATAAATTTCTTTAATTTTATATTTTTCATCGAAGGTAAAGTTTCTTTCAAATAAAATATTTTTTGTTTTTTTAAATTGTTTAATTGGTATAGCATCAAAAAACTCATTTCCAAAAAAAACTATTGGGCCTTTTTTGATTTTATTAAAATTTCCTATCCATCTGATTTGATTATTCTTAATATTTTCCTTTTGTATTTTTCTTAATAGTTGACTTTTCTCATACAAAAAAATCTTTTTAATAGAATTAAATTTTGGAAATTTTTTGAAAGTTTTTATTAAAATTTTTGTTAAACTTCCATCTCCAGGACCAAGTTCAATTATATTAAAATTTTTAGGTTTTCCGAAAAATTCCCAAGTTGAAATTAACCAAACTGCTATTATTTCAGAAAATAAATTAGAAATTTTTGGAGAGGTTATGTAATCACCCTTTTCACCAAAAGGATATTTTGTTGTGTAGTAACCAAATTTTTTATCGTATAAAACTTTATTGAAAAACTTGTCGATAGGTTGAGTTTTTGAGTCCCCAAAATATTTTAAATTAGATTTCATTTTTTTTTCTTAAAAAAAACATAATAATAAAACCAGACAAAATCATTAATACGCTTAATAGTGTACCCGTACTAACTAGACTAAATAAGTAACCGATATGGGCGTCTGGTTCTCTAAAAATTTCTGAAAAAATTCTAAAAATTCCATACCATATTAAAAATAGATAAGAGCAAGTTCCCATTTTGTAACTTTTTTTAAAAATAAGAAAATTTAATATTAAAAATAAAACAAAACCTTCTAGAAAGGCTTCATATAGTTGAGAAGGATGTCGTGGTAACATGTCTACTTTAGGAAAAATAACACTCCAAAAAACTTTAGCAACCTTTCCTATCAGTTCACCATTGATAAAATTAGCAACTCTACCAAAAAAAATTCCTATAGGCGCAACACACGCAACAACATCTAATAAAATAAATATATGAATATTTCTTTTTAATGAGAACAAATATGTTCCAATGATAATTCCGATCAAAGCTCCATGGAAAGACATTCCACCTTCCCAAATTTTAACAATATCTATCGGGTTGGCAAAGTAGTATCCAAAATTATAAAATAATATATATCCTAATCGACCCCCAATAATTATTGAAATAATTATGTAAGTAATAAAATCGTCAAATTCTTTTAAATTGAAACTAATACTAGATATTTTAAAAATATGGTTGAGTATTTTTTTTCCAAGCCACCAACCTATTATTATTCCAAAAATATATGCTAATGAGTACCATCTAATTTCTAAGAACCCAAAATCTAATAAAATAGGGTCTAAATTATGGGTGAACATAATTTACTATATCACATTTGAAATTAACCTGACCATCAAATAAGATGAATTATGAATAATACAGAAAAAATTTTGAAATCATTATCGAGTTTAATTGAAAATGGTATTTTAACCTCTAAAGATTTAAGGAAAGAAATATCAACAGATTTAAAATTTAAAAAAGATAAAATAATAAATAAACTGGAGCTTGTATCTAGAGAAGAATTTGAAATCTTAAAAAAGATTGTTCAAAAACAAGATTTAATTATTAAAAAATTATTAAAAAACAAAAAAACTAAAAAGGCAAAGAAATCTTAACTAGTAAGCCTTTATATTTACTTTTCCCCAGTTGAATGTTTCCTCCGTGAGAATTAATTATATCTTCCACAATTGCTAAACCTAATCCAACACCTGATTGATTCAAACTTCTACTTTTGTCTAATCTAAAAAAGGGTTTGAAAACATTTTTATATTGTTCTTCTGGAATACCAGGACCATCATCTTCAATATTTATAAATATCATTTTATTACCCTTTTGAAGATTAATTTCTACTTTGTTCCCATAAGTCAGACCATTTTGTATTACATTCTCAAAAGATCTTCTTAATGCTGTAGGTCTACCACTCAATTTAATATCGGTATCATTTTCATTGTATGTAATTTTATCATTATTAAATTCATTCTTTATCGTTTGTAAAAGACTATTAAGATTAATAGAAATGGTATTTTCCTGGGCTTGAGTTTTAGCAAATTGTAAATAATCATTTAACATTTTTTCCATCTCATCAATATCTTTTGACATACTATTAGAAACTTCTTTTTGCTTAAGCATAGCTAGTTGTAATTTTAAGCGAGTTAGAGGTGTTCTTAAATCATGACTTATTCCTGACAACATTTCAGCTCTTTGATTTAAGTGACGATTTATTCTTTTTGCCATTCTATCAAATTCAAAAGCTGCCTTTCTAATTTCTTGAGCCCCAGAAGCCCTAAAATCATTTACATAATCTCCTTTGCCAAATCGTTCAGCTGCTTTTGCTAATTTAACTAAAGGTTTTGTTTGATTTTTTAAAAATATTAAAGCAATAATTATTAATACCAATGAAGGTAAAGTAGTCCACAAAACAAATAATCTCACCGATGAGGTAGAAACCATCTCTTTTGGAACTAAAAATTCTATAACATCACTCCCTGAACGAATTTTGATCTCAACAGCATTTTTAAATTTTGAAGTATTAAACCAATAATTATTATTTCCAAATACAGATTTAAGCTCTCTTCTTAAAGATCGATCCATAGGACTAAATCTTCTTTCACCACTATTATTTGGAAATACATCTTGATTTATTCCAATCTCAAAATTGAAATTATTTTCAAAACTGTCTGTAAAAAAATCTAAATTTTTTTTATCTTTTTGATAAACCTCTTCTATTGTCTTTAATTGAGTAACAAGCGATCTAGTCATATTTTTATTAGCTTTAATCCAAACGCTATCGTAAAAAACAACAGTTATTATTATTTGTAAAATGATCGTTGGTGCTGCAACAATTATTAAAGCTCTATAAAAAAGTCTTTTTGGCAGAATATATTTTAAAAAATTATTCAATCCAGAGAACATAACCTGAGCCTCTTATTGTTTGAAGATATTTTGGATTCTTGGGATTTACTTCTATTTTTTGCCTTAATCGAGTTATCATTACATCAATTGATCGTTCTTGGTTTATTCCGGAAATTTTTCCAATCTCCTCTCTAGAAAAAGTAGTACCTGGATTTGCAAGCATTTCAATTAAAACTCTCTTTTCCGTATTATTAATTTTTTTAAATTTATCATTTAAGTTAATTGTCATCTTATTTAAATCAATTTCAGCTGACCCAACATTGTGTTTTGATTTTAAATCAATCTTATTATTTTTTTCAATAATATTTTTTATTCTTAATAATAATTCTTTTGGCTCAAAAGGTTTTCCTATGTAGTCATCTGCCCCAAGCTCTAAACCTTTAATTCTATTTTCAACTTCCCCCTTTGCAGTTAACAAAATAATCGGAACTTTATCTTTTTTTTTTATTTCTTTGGTTAATTCGTAACCATTTTGACCAGGCATCATCACGTCTAAAATTAAAATATCAAATTTTAAGTATTCTAATCTTTCTTTGGCTTGATTTGCATTCTCTGCTGTAGAAACAACATAATTATTTTCAGATAGATAATCCCTTAAAAGATTTCGAATTCTATCATCGTCGTCAACAATTAAAATATGATTTTTATTATTTTCCATTTATTATTTTTTTTAAAACATCTTTAAATTTAATTACAGAATCTGAGCTTGAGTTTTTCAGAGCATTAAAAATTCTTTTTTTCTGGGTACTGTAAACACTCTCAAAAAAGGTTTTTCCTTCTTTATCTAAATATAAATTTTTTTTTCTTGTATCGGTTTCATCTTGTATTTGCTTGATCATTTTAGATTTAATTAAATCTCTTAAAACTCTATTTAAACTTTGTTTTGTAACCTTTAGTCTAAATATTAATTCTCCTAGATTAATTCCTGGATTTCTTTCAATTAAATTTAAGGCTCTAAGGTGAGCAGGACCAAAATATTTTTTTGATAAAATCTCTTTTGGATCTGAAAATGTCTCTCTGTATGCATAATAAAGAAGTTGAATAAATTCTTTTATTTGTTCATCTTTGAGGTAAAGCAAATCTTTCATAATGGTAAGTTATATTGACTTATCCTAAAGATGAATATACTTTTTTATAATTAAAAAATCTATATATTTACAATAAATGGAAAGTATACCCTACGATAAACGGTCAGGAAAAATTTGGTTTAATGGACAAACCGTAGAATGGAAAGATGCAAATATTCACATTCTCAACCATGGTTTACATTATGCAAGTTGTGTGTTTGAGGGAGAAAGAGTTTATGACGGAGAAATATTCAAATTAGAGGAACACACAGAAAGGCTTTTTCATTCTGCGAAAAGAATGGGTATAGTTGTTCCTTATTCGCAAAAAGAAATTAATAATGCTTGCAAAAGTATAGTTAACATTCAAAAAGTTCAAAATGGATATGTGAGACCATTAATATGGCGAGGAAGTGAAATGATGGCTATATCAGCTCAAAGAAATAAAATTCACGTTGCCATAGCAACTTGGGAATGGGGATCATATTTTGATCCAAAACTGAAATTAAATGGAATTAAATTAGATATCTCTAATTGGAGAAGACCAGCTCCAAACACGATACCTTGGGATACCAAAGCATCTGGTTTATATATGATTTGTACTTTATCTAAGCATGAGGCCGAAGCAAAAGGTTTTACAGACTCTCTAATGTTAGATCACGAAGGTAATATTGCTGAAGCAACGGGTGCTAATATTTTCTTTAAAAATAAAACTGGAGAACTACACACTCCTATACCGGACTCTTTCTTAGATGGGATTACTAGGAGAGAAGTAATTAAAATTGCAAAAGCTAAAGGTATAAAAGTAATTGAGAGAAAAATTAAGCCGAACGAAATGCAAGATTTTGTTGGTTGTTTTTTAACCGGAACTGCAGCTGAAGTCACACCTGTATCACAAATATCTAATTATAATTTTAAAGTTTGTGATTTGATAACTGATTTGAATAAATCATATCAGACAGTTGTGAGAAAAAAATCAGCAGCTTAAAACTTACTATCCTCATTAATTGCATGATCAATTCCTCTTCTCAAGTAATCATAACCAGTGTAAAGAGTTAAAAAAGCTGAGAGCCATAAAAGAATAATACCAATTGTTTGCGCATTATAATCTTGGAAATTAATTATCTTATTACCACTTTCACCTGTTAATAATATTGCTATAGAAATCATTTGAATAAAGGTCTTTAATTTAGACAAACTGGTTACTTGCATCGTAATTTGACCTTTAGCTAAAAATTCCCTTAGGCCTGAAATTAAAATCTCTCTAGTCAGAATTATGATTGCAGCTATCACTTCATAATTTTTTATAGTTCCATTCATAACCAAGAGAATTAAAGCAGCCGCGACAAGAATCTTATCTGCGATAGGATCTAAAAGCTCACCTAATTTGGACTCCTCTTTAAACATTCTTGCTAACAAACCATCAAGATAATCAGTAAAACTAGCAAGTGCGAATAAAAAAAAAGGTATTAAATCACCAAACAAACCTGGTATGAAAAAAGTAAGAACAAAGATAGGAACGATAATTATACGACCTATAGTTAAAATATTTGGAATTTTTAATTTCATGTTTTATTCGTGGAAATAATCATATATTTTATTTGCGATGCTGTCTTCTATCCCCTCAATAGCTTTAAGGTCTTCTAGACTTGCTGACTCAACTGCTCTGGCTGAGCCAAAATGATTTAATAAAGCCCTCTTTCTTTGCTTTCCTATTCCTTGAATTTGATCTAAAAGAGACTTACTTAAATTTTTCTTTCTCTTCGCTCTATGAGTGCTTATCGCAAACCTATGCGCCTCATCCCTCAACCTTTGAATAAAAAATAGTAGAGGGTCATTCTTGTTTAAAATAAATTCTCTATTTTTGTGATAAATCTTTTCTTCACCAGCATTTCTTTTTTTACCTTTTGCCACTGCTAAAATAGGTAGATCGTGTAAGCCAAGCTCATTCAAAACTTCTCTACTAACAGAATACTGTCCTTTACCCCCATCAATCAAAATAAGATCAGGTAAAGACAAAGATCCAGATTTTTCTTTAATAGCTTTTGAAAATCTTCTAAATAAAACTTCTTTCATCATTCCATAATCATCATTTTTTACTTTTTCATTTTTTATATTAAATTTTCTGTATCTTTTTTTTACAAAACCCTCATTACTAAAGCATATTAGGGCTCCAATAGAATCAGTTCCTTGAATGTGACTGTTATCATAGACTTCTATGAGATCTATACTATTATTTAGTTTAAATTTAGTTGCAAGAGACTCTATCAAATTATTATTTGTATCAGACTGAATAAGTTTTTGTTTTAAAGCTTGTTTTGCGTTTTTTTCAGCAAGTTTTGAGATAGACACCTCATTTTTTGCTTTAGCTTTTTTAATTGTTATCTGTTTGTTTTCTTTTGAAGAGAATGTTTTTTCAAGAAGTTTTTTTTCTTTTGTTTCTATATTTGTAAGAATTAGAGCAGGGATAGCTTTATTTTCATAAAATTGAGGCAAAAAAGATGATAAAATTTCTTCAACAGCATCATCCGTATCATGTTTTGGGTAAAATGCTTGATTGCCCCAATTTTGTTTAGATCTAAAAAAGAAAACCTGAATACAAGTTTTTCCAGTTTCTTTAAAGATACTTATAACATCTGCCTCATTTAAATTTGTTTGGTTTATCTTTTGCGAAGTCTGTATCTGCGTTAAAGCTTTTATTCTGTCTCTCGCGATAGCTGCTTTTTCATAATCAAGTTCTTTACTAGCTTTTTCCATCTCTTTAGATAAGTTTTTTTGAATCCTTCTTGATTTTCCTGAAATAAAATCAATTGCGTCATTTACGGTAGAATAATAATCTTTTTCTTGTATATGACCAACACAAGGACCAGAGCATCTTTTGATTTGGTAAAGAATACATGGACGATCTCTATTTTTAAAAACGGTATCATCACAAACTCTTAATTGAAAAATCTTTTGTAGAATTTTGATTGTCCAATTAGCTGAGCCTATTGAAGCAAAAGGACCAAAATAATAACCTGTTTTTGATTTTTTTCCTCTTAGCTTAGTTAGTTGAGGCCACTTATCTTTATTACCGATATATATATACGGAAAAGATTTATCGTCTCTTAATAAAATATTGTAGCGAGGTTTATGTTTTTTAATTAAGTTTGCTTCAAGTAATAAAGCTTCACTTTCATTAGAAGTAGTAGTTGTTTCTAAGTTATGAGTTAGAGATAACATTCTCTCAGTTCTTATTGGCAAGTTTGAGTCTGTAACGTAACTCTTTAATCTATTTGGAATATTTTTTGCTTTACCTATATAAAGAATTTCGCCTGTAGAGCTTAACATTTTATATATACCGGGATTTTTTGGAATTAATGGTATTTTATCTTTAATTACCTTTTTTCCTAACTCTAAACTATTAATCATATTTTTGTCTTCGACACCTCAATACCAACCGATTTAGTTTTTTTTAGAATATCAAGTTTTTCTAATTTCAAATTTATTTTTTTTACAAGTTTATTTTTAAATATTACATTAAAAATATTTTCTGCTAAATCTTCAAGTAATGCGTGATGCATTGAATTTGTGAGTTTTTCTATTTTTATCACAACCTCCTCATAATTTAGAATTGAATTTAAATTTTTACTATTTGGCGAAACATAAGGATCTGTCAAAATTTCAATATTCAATTTTACCCTTTGTTTCTTTTTTTTTTCAAAGTTATGTATTCCAACTAAAATATTCAAAATAAGATCTTTGATGATTACTTTCCTTTTGTATTTGAATTTTTCCCTTTTTTTAAATTTAATTATTTTCATTCTTTTGTATTAATTATATCGGGTGTTTGCCATGCAAGCCTCTGTCCTCCATCAATATTAATTATTTCTCCAGTTATACTTTTACTTTCAATAAGAAATTTTACTCCATTACAGATATTTTCTAAATCAACTTTTTTTCTTAATATTACAGATTTCCATTGTTTTTTAAAATGTTCCTCAGATTGTCTTTTATTTTTTAAAGTAGGACCTGGTGAGATACCATTTACTCTAATATTAGGAGCCAGTTTCATAGCTGACGTTTTTGTTAAAACCGCTAAAGATGATTTACTTAAAGTATACGAGAAAAAAAAGGGAGTTAATTTCTCAACTCTTTGATCAATGATATTGACAATACATCCCTCTTTATTTCTTAATAATTTTTTAAAGTTTTGAGTCAATATAGCAGGTGCTTTTAAATTAACATTAATATGCTTTGAAAATGATTTTTCAGAGAAATTTTCCAGATTATCATTTTCAAAAATAGAAGCATTATTAATCAGACAATCTAAGCCTTTCATCTTTTTATATGCAGTTTTAATTAAATTATTAGTTTGCCTAAAATTATTTAAATCTGCTTTTAATAGATAAGTTTCAGCGCCAAGTTCGCCTAGTTCTTTTTTTAATTTTAAAGCATTACTTTTAGATTTATTGAAATGAATAACCATTTTTACATCATAACTTATCAAGCTTTTTGCGATTGCAGCACCTATTCTTGTAGCTCCACCAGTAATAATTATTTTTTTGGCTTCCATTTTTTTATTGCTTTTTTAGGTTTTGTACCTGGCATACCCATCGTAGATCTTCCTTTTGGATAAACCTTACTTTTCAAGTTATATTGAGAAATTTTAGGATTTAAAGTAATTTCAAGCTCACTTGCTTCTAGTTTTCTCATTTCATCTCTTAGTTTAGCAGCTTCCTCAAACTCCAAGTTAGATGCAGCCTCTTTCATCTTTCTATTTAATGCTTTTAGATGTTTCTTTAAGTTTCCACCTACGTTTGAGCCTTCACTAATTTTAACGTAATCTTTTTCATATACAGACTCTAAAATATCACTTATCTCTTTTTTTACTGACTCAGCAGTTATTCCATTTTTCTTATTATATTCTAATTGTTTATTTCTACGTCTGTCTGTTTCCT
>MDSW01158724.1_pt1 | contig 14079 bp, 11 predicted proteins | sample 811171 | NCBI WGS metagenome assembly MDSW01 (sample SAMN05326641, study PRJNA326480) | marine metagenome | isolation source: seawater | place: Atlantic Ocean: North West | collected 2012 | reverse complement strand
AATATACCATTGTTATCGATACAGCATCCTCACAGTCAGATGGTGTAGCATTACAGTTTGTAACAAGCAAAGTATTTAGTGGATTGACAACACATATAGGCAAAACAGTATTTGCAACATCTGGCACAAATGAAGATAGTGCTGTTTACTATTATGGTACTGGCACTGTTAGCAGTGGTGGTGTTGTATCTTTTACAACAGCGGCTAGTGCAGTAGATATAGGGTTAGACTTTACAGTAGAGATAGATACTCTTAGTCCAGATGCAACTGGTAGAGCTGGACAGCTAACTGGCTTACCAAGAAAAATAGCAAAAACTATTCTTGAATTATCAACTACGTATAATCTTACTGTAAACAGTAATGATGTAGTATTAACTACTACAAGTATTAACACCTCTGATGGATTAGATAGTTTTACTGGTAAAAAAGAAATTTATCCATTAGGGTATAGCATAGAGCCAAATCTACAGATTAGGCAGTCAGTACCATTACCAATGAGGGTATTAGGTATAACAACGGAGGTTTATTTTTAATGTGTGTAGCAGGATTTAGTGCATTAGCAGGTGCCGGAACAACAACTAGTAGTGCTTTAGGGTTAGCAAGTTTAGCAGTTACTGCTGGTAGCACATTAATGTCAGTACAAGCACAGCAACGTGCTGGTCAATTAGAGCAACAAAGATTAGCTATGATCGAGCAACAATATAGAGATCAAGCACAATCTGATGCATTAGAAGCTGAAGAAAAGGCAAGGCAAAGAAGAAAAGAATATCTTACAAATATTTCTGAGAATAGAGCTTTGATGGCCCAAAGTGGTATATCATTAGATTCTCCAAGTTATCGTGCATTTTTAGAAAATAACTTTGATACTTATAGAAATGATGTCAATGCTATTGCATTAGAGGGATTAGAAACTAGACTAAATACTTTAAGAAATGCACAACAAACTAGATTGCAAGCAAAAGCACAGACAGTAGAAACTAAGTCAGCAACTGCCGATACTATTAGTCGTGGCTTAATGACTGGTTTTAAAACAATTAGAGAGTTTGAATTGGAATAATGGCATTAAAAAAACTTAAAAGACAAGAAAGTTTTGCTTCACAGATAGCAGTAAATAAAGGTACTGGACTAAGTGCTATGGCAACAGTAGAACGTAATCGTGCCGCTAGAATTACATCATTTGCAGAAGATTTTGCAAGAGATACTTTACAAGAAATTAAAAGACAACAAGAAACAACAGCTCGTGATCTAGCTTCTACTTATATACCTAATCCAAAATCTACAGATGTAGAATATGAATTTGATGGGGGTGTTTATAAAACAACAATAAATACATTTGATAAACCAGAACTACCAGATGCAATCAATACAAGAACTGGTGCAGATTTATATAGAAGATTAGCAACAGAAAAATACAACAGAAGATTGTTGCAAGAAGTACAATTTATTACTGATAGAGAAAAGAAAACAGCTATAGCCAATATGATCGATGGCGCTAACTATCAAAACAATGTTGCCATTGCTATGCAACCTTTTATGGATACTTTAGATGGTGCAGAAAAAGAATTAGCATTAAGCTATGCAAAAACATATTTAGATTCATCCTCAGTTGATGTGCAATTAAGTTATGATGCTAATCAAAGAGCTATGAATTTTACAACTTTACAGCAAACAGTTACTAAAGATTTGCCTGTATTGTTAAACAAAGCTATTAATTCTGAAATTAGTGATGAGGAGTTTTTATTAGATTATAATACTTTGTTTAATTTAACTAAAGCATATGAGGGTATAATACCCCCAACAAATGCACCACAGTATAAACAAATCATAGAACAAATTGAAGGTGCTAAAGTATATCGTGATTTATTTTTGGATATACCATTACAAGTAGATTCAAAGATTAACTATACAGATGCTTATGCAATACAGCTAATGCAATCATCAGTTGCAAATTTACAAGCTTTAGAAAGATTGTCTCGTGCAGATACCCCTTCGACATCTGAAACTTTTATAAATAAACTTGGTGAAAAAAAAGTTATTACAAGAGAAAAGTTACTTAGTGCTTTTGGATATGATGCTACTAGACTAAATAAACTGTCAACTAATGTAAGCCAATTTGTAACTGAGGGTTTGGCTATTGGTGAAGATGTTAATAAAAGTTTAAAGAATTATAGTAATGGTATAGATATAGGATATGGAGCAGACTATAATGGTTATGATGATTCAGTAAGAAATGATCCTGCTACAATTCTTGGTATGTGGGATTCAGTTAAATCAAAGTTTGGTTTAGCTGATGATGATACTTTTACCTTCGAATCATTAAATAATATAGATGTTCGCACACAAGCTGGTCGAGATGTAGTAGAGAGTATAATTGCAAATCCAAAGAAACGTGCAGTTGTAAATGAAGTATTAAGAGTTAGCGATTATAACTTAATGCCAAATATTTTTCGTGATGCTTACAATGCTGTAGTTCTTGATCCTAACAATACAAATGCACAAGATTTAGTTCTTAGTATATTTACACCAGAAAATGGTATTGTTTTTGGGGGAGGATTTGATCCACAAGATGATCGTAATTTATATTATTTAACATTAGCACTAGATGGTGTATTAGATAGTACAATAGGTGTTACAGTTAATCAAGGCCATCAAGCAGTTCATAGAAATAGACTTATAAACTATCTTAATTTTGTTCAAAGATTAGATGAAGAAGTTACACCAGCTTCTACTGACATGGCAAATAGTGTAATTAGTGATATAATAAAAGATCAAGATGGTTTGATTGACCTTATTGAAACTGTAATTGATGATCCAATATTTTATGAAAGTTTACAAAAAGCGGCTCCAGATGTATTTAAGGCTATTAATTTTATAGATTCTGATTTAGCAGATGAAATTGGTGTTCCAGAAAAAATACTTGGTGGTAGTTTACCACAAGTAGGCTATGCAGAAAATATCAATACTGGCGCTGTTAATGCACGAGAAGAATTTAGAGCAATAATAGATAACAGTGATACTGCAATTCTTGATGCTATGTCTTTTAGAAATATTGAGAACCAGTTAAGATTTATTTTACCAGTCATTAACTCACAAAAAGAAATGAGGGAGGTTGCTAATAAGGTAATATTAGAAGAATTTAAGAGAAATAGATTTGGTGTATCTTCGATAGCATCTCCATATAAGTTTGAGATAGGCATAAATCAAGATAAAAAAGATTCATTGAATTTAGTATCCAGACCACCAGAATCTATTTTTACAACTAATATTGAGTTAGTTAACTTTAACAAATATGTATTCAAACAAATTGAAGATAACCCTGTAACAGCTCAAATGATTGCTAATATAAAAGATTTGGATTATCGCAGTATAGGTAGCGAATTTAAATTATATCAAACAGATTATAGTACATCTGTTTATACTATAAGACCATTTGATAGCGAGTTTGGTTATCAAACTGATTTGGTTGATGATGATGGAAATGTTATAAGAATAAATTTAGATCAAGAGTTAATTAGTGCTATTAGACGTGCTACATATACAGATCTAAGTAAGGAGTAGTATGGCAAAAGAAGTACAGCAGATATTCCAAGCACAAAATTTTAGAGATAGTGATCTTGGAGATTTATATGTATTTAATAGAGAGAAGCAAAAAGATCTTGATGATATTATACAGAAACGTAAAGACCAGTTAAAGTTTAAAGGTCGTGAAATAACTGACTTTGAAATATATGATATCGCAAAAAATCATGATGTAAATTATAATAGTGAGTTCCATGATGGGCCACAAAGATATTTTGACTTTGGTGGTTCTACATTTATGGAAGATGTATCAGACTACTATGAATTAAGCTATCTAGGTCAAATATATAATGATATAAAAGCAAATGGTATTGAGGGTTTGGGAGAACCAGATCTAAATTTTAATCCATACAAATCAGAAAAGTTTATTGGCTATGAAGAATATGCAGATAAATTTATTGATGTTATTAATGAAGCACATATGGATAGAATCATTAATAAGATTAATTACAATAACACACTTCGTAATAGAATTAATAACTCAGAGAGATGGTTTTGGCCCGCATTTATATCCGGTGTCCTAGATCCAATAAATTTAATATCTATACATCCAGCATTACGTGGTGCAAAAACTTTTAAACAAAGATTTAAAAGAGGTGGTGCGGCTGTAACTGGTATTATAGCACCAACAGAAGTTATTAGATATAATATTGATCCAACTGCAACTAAGACAGAAGTCGGTTTGGCACTTGGAACATCTTATCTTATTGGTGGCTTATTAACTGGTGCAATAGGTCGTGGTGTTGGTACTACTGTAGATGATACAGAATTTAGACAGTTAACTAATGGTAAAACATTTCAAGAGCTAAGTGATAACTATAATACTGCACATGAGTTTCATGGTGCAAAAGGTGCAGATTATGATTGGGATTATAATGTACGACAAGATATTCCAAATGTTGATACACAAGAAGTACCAAGAATGAAAGGCAAAAGACAAGCTGTAAAAATTATTGGTGAAACTGCTGAAGAAAGACCAAGAATAATTTTAGATATGGATATTATTAGAAGAAAGTGGGAAAGATCACCTAAGAGATTTAAAGCTGTAGTAGGTACTTTAGCTAACTTTAAAAAGATTGAAATTAAAAAAGCTGTAGATCGTGATTATTTGGGAGTACAACGTAAGCCAGAAGAAACACAATTTCAGTATGATCGAAGGTTAGACCAGTTAGCTTTAGATTCTTTCTTTGCAAATAAAGCAGATCGAAGAACTGAAACTGGTATGGTTGGTAGATGGATTGAACGTATTACTAACTACGGACTAATACTTAATGATAGAACAGTAAAGAGTGCTGGAGTTAGAAACTATCTTATTGATTCTATGTTTTCTATTAGTGGCGATTTTGCAACTAGATCAATTTCTGCTAGAGCTGGTCGTGCTTTTAATGGATCTATTGCTTTAGATGTAAAGATAAACCATGACAAATTTGTTCGTCAAATGAATAGAATACTTGATGATAGCTATGTTGCCTTTGCTCGAGAGATAGGTGGTACTGATCCAACTGCACCACAATTAAAAGTTTTGACTTACAATTTACCAAAACAACTAAAAAGAGTTACTGGTGCATTTGATAGATTTGTTAATAGATTTACAACACATCCACAAGACAATAGACGTATGTCATTTGCTAGACATAAAGAGATGATTACACAAGCTATTATAGATGATGAGCTTTATGAAGATTTACCATCACCACTACTTAAAAATGCTGTAGATGAGTTACGTGATATTTTTGCACATTATAATTTAGAAAATAAAAAGTATGGTTTATATGCAACACCAGAATCAGTGCAAGGTAGATTGTTAAGATTAAGATCATATCAAGATCAGTTAACTGATATTATTAATGAAAATAAGAATGTAAATACACCTGCAAGTAAAATGAAAATTAAGGTGGCCCAAGAAACATTAGCTGAAGTCAAAGAGAAAGTGAATATAATAAAAAAGATTAATGAGAATAAAAACTATTTATTAAAGACAGATAGCTTCGTGCCAGATCCACGTAATTATATACCATTAATATTTGATAAACACGCGATTATAGAAAACAAAGAAGCATTTATAAATTGGTTAGCTGGTAAATTTGCAGATCCAAGATACCAAAAATTTGAGGTTGATATAAGAACTGGTGAAACAAAAGCACTTGACACATCTCCAGAAGCTAGAAGAAAAAGAGCAGAAGATTTTACAGAAAGACTTATAGCAGAAGATGCAGATGATTTTGATGGTATTCTAGGAAAAGCTAAAGATAAAACTGGTAAGTATGTTTATGGACTTTCTCCTTTTCAAAGAAGAACACTTAACTTAGATGCTAAAGAGTTTTTAAAAGAAACTAATGGTATAGCAGATTTTATACATACCGATATTGAATACTTAATGCGACAGTACATTCAAAGAACCTCTACAGCTATAGAAACTACAAAAAGATTTGGTGATCCACATTTAGAAGGTTTTAATATTGAAACTAAAATACGTTTCATAAAAGATGAGATAAACAATCAAGCTGATGTAGATAGCATGAATCGTATTCTTGGCTTAGTTAATGCTGAAAAAGGTAAGTTATCTGGTACATTATCATTAGAAGATCCTTCTAGTTTTAATAAAAGAGCCGCTGGTGCATTACGTGATTGGGGTTCATTAGCTATGATGGGTAAGGTTGTAATTAGTGCAACTGTAGATATTGCAAGACCTATTATGGTAAATGGTATTCGTAGAACATTTGGTACTGGACTAGGTACTTTTATGAAAAATAACGAAGCTTATTTCCAATCAGTGCAGAATTTAAGATATATGGGTGTTGCACTTGAAGTAACAATGGGTATGGCACGTAAAAGATTTATCGAAGATGGTGGGCAAGTTGGAGTTGGTAATGGAAAACTTGCAAGATGGTTCGATAAACAAGCTAATAGATTACACAATTTTCAAGCACCCTTCTACACATTAAATGGTCTTACCCCTTGGACTCAGATGATGAAAGATTTTCAAGGTGTTATATCTGCACATAGAATAATTGAAGATTCTCGGAAGTGGTCATCTGGTAACTTAACCAATCAAGATCAACTTAGATTAATATCTTTAGGCATTGATAAAAGAACTGCTGATGTTATAGCAAAAGTGCCAGTAGAAGATTTTGATGGATTGCTAACAGCTAATGCAGATAACTGGGGAACAGTAGCTGGTGGAGATAATGCAGCTCGAAAATTTAAAGAAGCATTAGTAGCAGATATTAATAGAACTATAGTTACCCCATCTCCAGCAGATCAGTTAAGTATGATGCATGGTGTAATAAAAATTACAGATCCAAAGAAACTAAAATTATTTGAAAATAGCTTCCTTGCAGAAAAACTAGGTTATCGTACAACTGAATATGGTGGTCAATTTAACAATGCATTTATGGCACTTCCATTTCAATTTATGTCTTGGGGATATGCCGCTAATCGTAAGATACTTGTATCTGGATTACAAGGCAGAGAACAAAATATTGTTATGGGTGTTGTGGCTATGATTACAATGGGTATGATGGCAGATGCTATGAAAAACTATAATGCATGGAAAAGAAAAACACGTAGAGAACAGCTAATACGTGGTATTGAAATGTCTGGTGTATTAGGTTTATTTGGTGATATGAACTTTATATTAGAAAATCTATCACAAGGTTATACTGGTCAAATGGTTGGATTACGTGCTTTAGCTGGTGTAGGTGGTAGATTTGGTGAAGCAAATGCTATTGATGCAACTGGAGAGCTAGTTGGAGCTGGGCCATCATTACTACTTGATACTATATATGCATTTGGTGGAGAAGATAGTACATTTAGTGAAAGACGTAGTGCTATAAGAAGATTAATTCCGTTGCAAAATTTATGGTATTGGGATAATACTTTTAAGAGTATGTATAATAAAGCAACAAATACACTGAAACCAGAGGAAGAAATAAATGACAATACTTAGCGCAAAAAATACCCCAAGAAACTCTTACACTGCTACTAGCAGTCAAACAGATTTTACTATAGGCTTTGAATTTTTTGCAGTTGCAGACGTTAAAGTCTATAAGAATGGCACACTTATGACTTATAATGCTTCGCCATCTTCTAACACTACCTATAAAATAACTGGTACTGCTAGTGCAAGTGATAGTGCTTATGAGTTTGGTGCAGGTGGTACTGTTACATTTGGTTCTGGTCTTGCCGCTGATGATGAAGTTGTAATTATAAGGGATATAGCTGTGGAACGTACAGCTGATTTTGTACCATCTGGTGCATTTGATATTACAACATTAAATACACAGCTAGATACCATGATTAGTATGATAGCTGATACACAACAACAAACAGATCGAAGTGTAAAGCTATTAGACACCGATACTGTATCTGCAACTGTTACCCTACCAGCAAAAGCAACAAGAGCTTCTAAGGTACTTTCATTTGATTCTGATGGTAATGCAGAAAGCACAGTATCTACTACTGGTCTATCCACATTATCTGGTATTACATCAGATATAACTACTGTTGCTGGGATATCTTCTAACGTAACAAGTGTTGCGAGTAATGCAACTAACATAAATACAGTTGCTGGTAATAATAGTAATATTACTACAGTAGCTGGTGTATCTGGAGATGTTACTACAGTGGCTGGTGTTAGTAGTAATGTAACAACAGTAGCTGGAATATCTAGTAATGTAACAACAGTAGCTGGTATTAGTTCAGCTGTATCTACAGTGGCCTCTGATACCTCTAATATTTCTACAGTTGCTAGTGGTATTTCAAATGTAAACACAGTTGCTGGTTCTATATCTAATGTAAATACAGTTGCTTCGAACGTAAGTGGTGTGAATAGTTTTGCAGAAAGATATAGGGTAGGTAGTTCTGATCCTAGTTCATCACTAGATGCTGGTGATTTATTCTTTAATACTACAAGCAATACACTTAAATTCTATGATAGTAGTTCTTGGAATGTAATTGCTTCAACATTTTCAATAGATGGAGCAAGTGATACTAATCTTACTTCGCCAGCAGATGGTGCTTTACTATTGTATGATACTGGTACATCTAAGTTTATTGATAACGTAGTATCTGGTGATGCCACCCTAGCTGATACTGGTGCATTAACAATAGCAGACAATGCTATAACTACAGCTAAAATAAATGCAGATGCAGTTACTGGTGCTAAGATAGCAGATGATGCAATCAATAGTGAACACTATACAGATGGTTCTATTGATACAGCACACATAGCAGATAACCAGATTACAAATGCTAAGATGGCAGATGATAGTGTAGGTTCAGCAGAATTGATTGATAATTCAGTTGGGGCAGCAGCACTTAATATTAGTGGTAATGGCTCAAGTGGACAAATGATTGTGTCTGATGCAGATGGTTCATTCTCTTATGCTGATGTATCTAGTGCATATAACTATGTTGCAGTTAGTGGCACTACTCCAGCTTTAGACTTAAGTGCAGGAAACTTTTTTAATCAAGGTGCATTAACTGGAAATACGACAGTTTCATTTTCCAACGTACCAACTCAAGCACAATGGTCTTATACTTTTGCTGGTGCGCTAGTTAATTCATTTGATATAGCAAATGCAACAAATACGAGTAATTCTTACAGTTCTTCAGGTGCTGGTTATGCCGGTAATTACGGGTTAGCCATTCTTGATAATGGCACTAAATTGTATATAGGTGCTATGTCTGGTACTGCGTCAAGTAATTTAATAAGACAATTTACATTAACCACTGCTTATGATATTACAACAGCAACTCATGTACGTGATTTTAATGTAAATAAAACATATTTAATAGGATTCACTTTCAAACCCGATGGCACAAAATTTTATACAAGTCATTTTGCGGGCAGTGACCAAGACACTATAGCAGAATTTACAATGAGTACAGCTTATAATATTAGTACAGCAAGTCTTACAGATACTTTTAGTACCGCTAGTCAAATCGGGGCAGGCGATCTTAGAGGTGTGAAATTTAACCATGATGGTACTATTGCTTATGCATGGGATACTGGAAGTAATGTAATATATCAATACACGTGTAGCACGGCATATGACCTGAGTACAATATCCTATGCAAATAAATCTTTTTCTGTAGGTTCAAGTTTATTTGATATTGAGTTTAATAGTGATACAACAAAAATGTTTATCAATCATTCTTCAGGCACCAACGCAGATGAATTTAGACGTTATAGTTTATCTACTGCTTCTGATATCAGTACAGCGAGTTATGATTCTGTTAATTTTGATTATTCTTCAATTAGCACTAGTATCAATAATCTATTCTTTGCTAAGAATGGTACAAAACTTTATATAAGTGAGGCTGGACAGGTTATTTACGAGCTTGACACTGGTTCGGGGGCTACAATAACACTACCTGCAGCAGTGCAAAATACACCATCTGAAGCTGTACAATCAACTGGTAGATATACTTATCAGTTTTGGACAGCAGATGGTGGAACAAATGTATTTATTAGTAATGAGGAGAAAGTATAATGCACATATTAAGAGTACTAGATAGTGGCGAAGAATATACATCATCAAACCCTACTAAAGTAAGAGAACATAGAAATAGATTACTTGCAGAAACAGATTATTTAGCATTGTCAGATGTTACAATGTCAGATAATATGAAAACATATCGTCAAGCATTGAGAGATATACCACAACAGTCTAGTTTTCCAACTAGTTTTATTATACCAATTAAACCAGAATAAGATTATATCATGACAAAAGCAAGAGACATAGCAGATGCAATAATTAACACAGCAGAGTTAGCTGACAATGCAGTTACATCGTCTGTACCATTAAGTTTGGGTGAGGGTAGCGATCCAACAACAACTTCATTCTTACGACTTACAAGTAATGATGGCACAAATGTGTTGATTACTGACCATAGAGAAATTTCATAGGAGGATAAATTGTATTTCGAATCAAGAGACTATGATCCAATTCACATACTAGATAGATATTATGTACCATGTCGAATGATAAAATTACATTACGATATTTAGCAGAGAAGCTAGAACACATTCATAAGGATGTAGAAAAAAACTCAGATGATATTGTTCAGTTGAAGCAAGAGATGTCCTATGGCAAAGGGGCAGTCAAGTCTGTCGCATGGATAGGTGGATGTATAGCTGTCATTGTAGGTCTAATGAGAATATTTAACGGAGGATAATATGTTACCATTCTTAGGATTACTTTCTAATCCAATAACAAAACTTGTAGCTGATAAAGTTATCGGAGCTGCAAGTCATGCTATCGAGAAGAAGAAGATGGTTAGAGAAGCTGAGATACAAGCTATTGCACAAACAGATTTTGCGCAGATAAAAAAAGAAGAAGCAGTAGCAAAGGCCCAACAATCTGTAATGAAAGCACAAGTTAAGGCTAGTGCGAAGTCATGGAAGGACGAGCTATTAACTATTGTATTTTCTGGAATATTGATAGCTCATTTTGTCCCATACACACAGCCACATATGGTAGTAGGGTGGGAATTATTAGGTAATGCACCTACAGAATTTTGGTATATAGTACTAACTATTGTTGCTGGATCGTTTGGTGTATCTACATTAAGTAAATGGAAAAAATAGTTGTAGAGGTATGAAACTATGCTAGACTATAAATGTTCTTTTCTCCCAAGTGTTATAAGAGGGTTAGTTTTTACCTCACTGATCCTCTTATGCACCCAATCATTAGCAAACGAAAATACAAATGTTTCTGGCGATAATACTATCATATCTGGTGGATATACTTCCAGTTCGACAACAACATATCAGTCTGGTAGTTCTTCTAGTACAAGTACTTCTAGCACTACAAATAATACTTCTAATATTAAAAGCTTCCCTCCTACAGCTACTGCCCCTCCTGCCAATAGTGGTATTGATGTTTGCAACTTAGGACACTCTCTTGGAGTACAAAGTTCTTTTATTGGATTGAGCTCAAGTGGTAATGATACAGATGAAACGTGTGAAAGAATAAAGCTAAGTCGTGAATTAGCAACTGTACACAATATGAAAGTAGCTGGGATTGCAGTGCTTTGTGAAGATGCTAGAGTATTTAGAAGTATGGAAATGGCTGGTACTCCATGCCCCTTCGAAGGACAGATTGGTGCTGATGCTACTAGATTATGGGCAAAGTATGCAGAGCTTAGACCAGACTACGAAGATTACAAGAAAAGATTAGAAACAAAAGAAAAGATACAAGCTGAACAAGTTATGTATGATACTGGTAGATAGATGCTAGGTATTCTTATTCCTTATCTTATCTGTAGCAACACTTGTAAATGCAAGAACAAGTGTAGATTGAATGTATAATATGAGTAAATGCAAATGGTATATTGGATTAGGGACTATATTGTTATCAATGGCAGGATTTACCAATGTGGCGAACACATCAACCCTCAGTGATAACTTACTTTCTAATAATTTTTATAATGACTGGACTGGTACTAACGACCATTTTCATGGCCCTAATGTATTGGCTGGTGTGCATAATGAGTATCGTGAGCAAACTATTACCCTCTCGGATCACCTCGAAGCTTACGAAATACAAGGGTTAACTCAATCACAATTCCAAGCAGAAGTGTGGTTTTGGAATCAATACTCACAATCAGTAGATTTAACACAAGAGATAGTAGATTCAAATGGTGTTGAGTACTCTAATACTATTACAATGTCTGGTACTTGTAATTCATGGAATGGATGTGGGTATCAAGATTCTCCTACTAATACAATTATTATTAATGATATGGCTGATGATTATGATATAACTGCACGATTTAGTTTTTCTGTACCATCTCGACCTACAAATCACTATGCCGCTGATATTCGCAATCCAGAATTATTTGTAACTTATGAACCATTTGCTATTGATATTGAAAGTACACTTGATGTTGAAGAATGGTTAGATGACTTCGAAGAAGAATACTTAGATGATTTTTCTTCTAGTGAGTTTTTGTTTGAAGATGAGTTTTATGATGACGAGCCTTTTGAAACTTTATTTTTTACAGACTATTACGAAATAGCTGATGATATGTATATTGAGTATGAAGCTTTGCCAGAGTTACCAGAAGAAGAAATGGAAGTGATCGAAGAAGAAAATTTTTTTGTTGAAGAAGAAATGATGCCAGAAGAAATGCCGAGTGAAGATGTTATGCCAGTGGTCGAAGAAGAAATAACAGAAGAAGTTATCGAAGAAGAAATTACAGAAGAAGTAGTTGATGATGTTATCGAAGAAACAAGCGAACCAGAAGCGGAAGTAGAATCAGATGTTAAGATCGAAGCAGAGCCAGTTATTACTAAGTTTGCTTCTATGTCTGTTGTAGATGAAGTATCAATAAACATTATGATAGAATCACAACCAGTATTATTGGATGCTGCTTTTTATGAACCAGTAATTTTATATGCAAATCAGTTGAGCTTAACTGATAATCGTGATATTTATAGTGGTGTAGTATACGTTGCTAATGATCCATTAAGCACATATTTAGATTCAGTAAAGGGCAATCAAGAGCAACAATATATTTTACGTCAACAGTTGGAGAATATGAAATGGATAGATTAAAAAACAATCTGACTGGGATTGTAAGTTTGATTGGTGTAATTGGTGCTATTGGTGCTGGCTTTACAACCTATGGACAATTACTTGGAAATATATCTTCTCTCGAAGAAAAGGTAGCCGATTTAGAATCTCGGCAATATGTTATAAATGAAACAGTTGATTTAACTGATACAAATAATAAGATAAATGAAAACTATGTAGCAGTTACAGATCGTATTACAGAATTACAAGAAGATCTAAATAATTCTGCTAGTAACTTAGGTATACTTAAAACTAGAATTGATTTGCTCGATGCACAGATTAATGAATTAAAACTAGAAAATAGTAACCCTTTAACAAGATAGGATAGATTATGTTAGAAAAACTAAAAAATATCGCCCATAAATGGACGGAGAGTAGCTTGTTTTGGTTTAAATGTGGCTGTGGGTTCAAAAGACCTAAAGTCGCTCTATGGGCTTCTCTGGCTGTTCTAGGGCTAATTCTTTTTTTGCTTTAGTTTTTGCTCGTAAGGTGGCTCGTATTGGTAATGACTTTGTATCAGATCTAAAAATGTGTCCATTCTCATAGCAACTATTGGATCATCATAGTCTTGTTTCATTACAAGCGCATCTGCTCTACCCATCCAATTCAGAATAGTTTTAAAACCAGATCCATTTTTTCTTGCTTTAACTTCAAGTACAAGCTTTGGATTGTTGATTGATATATCATGTGGGAAATCTGACAATGCTCCAGATAGAGGTTGACGTTTTGCATCAACCCCTTTCTTTTTAAGATATTTTACTAACTCGTTCTCTACTCGATAGCCTTTTCTTTTTGATGATGAACCACCCATTAATCTCTTACCAATCTATCTTCGATAATGGGATATAGGGTTCTGCTTTCAGTTGGCTTACCTATTCTGGTAACTAACTTTTTGTTCATTAAATCTTTGATTATT
>MDSW01147678.1_pt1 | contig 14080 bp, 12 predicted proteins | sample 811171 | NCBI WGS metagenome assembly MDSW01 (sample SAMN05326641, study PRJNA326480) | marine metagenome | isolation source: seawater | place: Atlantic Ocean: North West | collected 2012 | reverse complement strand
TCTTGATCGTGGCACGCCACGATGCGGCGACTCGCGCCTTGCAGGACACGATTTGCGGACGCCAACGCGGCGCTCGGATGAAACCTCAACAGGCCCTAGAAATACCTCTGCCAGCCAGAACCCGAGCCTCAAAGATAGGACCGTTTTCATCGGTGTGCCACCCGGTCGCTCAGTCCCGGGAGATACCCTTGTTGTCGATCAGACGCGTGCGCCCCAGTCGACCGGCGGCCAGCACCCGAAACGCGGTGGTCTGGCGCGTCGCCGGGGCGAGATCGGTATCGCGGATATCGAAATAGTCCGGGTCGAAGCCGGCATCCGAGAGCTGCGCCCAGCCACGGGCCTCCAGCGAGCGAAAATCCTGTTGTCCGGCCGCCAGACGCGCGCAGACATCATCGATAGCCGCCGATAGGGCGACCGCCCGCCGGCGCTCGTCGGGCGTGAGATAAGCGTTTCGTGATGAATAGGCCAAGCCGTCGGCCTCACGCACCGTGGGCCCGCCCTCGACCACGACCGGCAGCGCCAGATCGGCCGCCATACGCCGCACCACGGCCAGCTGTTGATAGTCTTTCTCGCCGAACAGCGCCGAGTCCGGCGTCAGAATGTTGAACAGCTTGGTGACCACCGTGGCCACGCCGTCGAAATGTCCCGGGCGGCTGGTGCCGCAGAGCATCTCGGTGATGCCGGCCACGTGAACCGTGGTCGCCGACGCCCCGCCGGCCGGATACATCTCCTCGACGCCGGGAGCAAAGACCGCGTCGACGCCGGCGTGCTCCAGAGCCGCCACGTCGGCTTCGAAAGTGCGCGGGTAGTTGGCCAGGTCCTCGTTCGGCCCGAACTGGAGCGGGTTGACGAAGATGCTGACGACCACGTGATCGGCGATCTTGCGGGCCGCGGCTACCAGCGACAGGTGCCCGGCGTGCAGGTTACCCATGGTGGGTACGAGCGCGACGCGCGGCTTGGCCGCGCGCCAGGTCCGTGCCTCGGCGACGGTCTTGATGATCTGCATAAACGCTCTATTTGAAGCCGTGTTCCGGCCCGGGATAAGACCGATCCTTGACCGCTGCCACATAGTTGGCCGTGGCGGTATCCAGCGAGTCCGCTCCCTCGAGGAAGTTCTTGACGAAGCGCGGCTTTTTACCCGGCGACAACCCCAGAATATCGTAGACCACCAGAATCTGGCCGTCGGTGTCGCCACCGGCGCCAATGCCGATGACCGGCACCGAGACGCGCTCGGTGATGGTTTTGCCCAGATGCGACGGCACGCACTCGAGCAGCACGATATCAGCGCCGGCCTCGACCAGGGCTTCAGCGTCGGCCACCATCTGTTCGGCGGCGGCCGTATCCCGGCCCTGAACCTTGAAACCGCCCAGCTTGTGCACCATCTGCGGGCGCAGGCCCATGTGGGCACAGACCGGCACGCCATAGGTCGACAGATGACGCACGGTCGGCACCAACTCGGCCCCGCCCTCGATCTTGACCATATGCGCTCCGCCTTCGGCCATCAGCCGGTGCGAAGCGGCCAGTGCGGCATCCGGCGTGGCATACGTCAGAAACGACAGATCGGTCATCAGAAACGCGCGCGACAGGCCAGCGGCGGTGATCCGGCTGTGATAGACCATGTCGTCGATCGTCACGCCGGTGGTGCTGGTCTCGCCCTGGACCACCATGCCCAGGCTGTCGCCCACGAGCACGACATCCACGCCCGCACGATCCTCGAGTGCGGCGAAGCTGGCGTCGTAGGCGGTCAGACAGGCGATCTTCTCACCTGCTGCCTTCATCGCCGCCAGATCGGCAATGGTCACAGGCTTGTCGTCGATCTTCTGCAGGTGGGGATACGGACTCGTATTCATGACGTTGAATATAGCATTGCGAACTTGATTGTCGGCCCGGTTAGTGCGGCGCCGACGGCCCGAAATACCGGTCGCCGGTCGGCGTCGCCACCGCATCGCGGACGCGCGCATAATCCTGTGCATCATGCACAAGATCCAGTGCCTGCGCATCGACCCGTATCACCGGGCAATCGTGGCGCCGGGAAAACAGTGCCTCGTAGCCGTCGACAACGCGCGCGAGATAGTCTCGCGTCAGGCCGTGCTCGGCGGGCCGGGCGCGCTGGGCGATACGCGCCATGAGAATATCCAGCGGCGCACTCATGAAGATCACGCAGTCCGGCTGTGGCGCCTGCCAGGATAGGCGCGTATAGATTTCGTCGTAGAGCGCCCACTCGTGCCCGTCGAGCGTCAGGCGCGCAAAAAGCGGGTCTTTGTCGAACATGAAATCGGCGATACAGCCGGCGCGCTGGAACAAGTCGGCCTGGCGCAGGCTGTCGATCTGACGGGCCCGCTGCAGCAAGAAGAACAGCTGGGCCGAGAGCGCATGGCCGGCCGGGTTGTCGTAAAAGTCGCCGAGAAACGGGTTCTCTTCGGGCGCCTCGACTAGCCGCTCTGCACCCAGATCCGTGGCCAGTCGGTCGGCCAGCGTGGTCTTACCCACGCCGATGGGCCCTTCGATGGCGACGTAGCCGATGCTCACGACGCCGGCCAGGGTTCGATATCGCCCGTATCCTGCCCGGCCAGACAGTCGACCACGCGACCATGGCCGCCAAGCGTGAGCGCCGGGGCGATCTCGGCCAGCGGCACTAATACAAAAGCGCGCTCGGCCGCCCGAGGATGCGGAAGCGTCAGCCGGGCCGCACTGGAGGCGTGCGTATCGAAGGCGATGATATCGATATCCAGCGTGCGGGGGCCCCAGCGGACGTCTCGCACGCGGCCCTGCGCGGCTTCAATCGCCTGACAGACGGCCAGCAGCTCGTACGGGCCCAGATCCGTGGCCACAGCGAGTGCGGCGTTGCAGAACATGGGCTGATCCGCCGGGCCGCCCACCGGCGCGGTGCGATACAAGGATGAGATCGCCAACACGCGAATCCGGGTCTCCGCGGCCAGCGCACGGCTGGCCGTTCGGATTTGCTGGTCCGGACACTCGAGATTACTGCCCAGCGACAGCCAGGCGACGTGTTGCGGGCCGGCGGACGCGCTCATTCGTCGCCAGCCGGCGACTCGTCGTTGTCTCGCAGCCGACGCCGACGTCCGCCGCGGCGCTTGCGTTTTTTCATGCCGGTACCCGACGCCGGAGCCGGCGTGGCCGGGTCGTCCTGGATCACGGTCCACCAATCGGCCAGATCCTGCTCGACCTCGCCCGCCTCGGCCCGCAGCAAGAGAAAATCATACGCCGCGCGGAATCGCGGGTGCGGGATGAGGCGATTAGGCGCGCGTCCGCGACGCTTGTGGAAGCGCGGCTGAAGCTGCCAAATCTCGCGCATCGGGATCGAAAAGCGCTTGGGGATCGCCACCCGTTGGACCTGCGCCGACACCACGCTGGACTGGGCACTGGACAGCGCCGGCGAGGCCGGCATGCCTTCACGCTCCAGATCGGCCGCGCGTTCGCGCACGGCCGGCCACAACAGTGCTGCAAAGATAAACGCCGGCGTGACCGGCTTGCCGGCCTCGATGCGCGCTGCGGTATTGGCAATCGCGGTCTTGATCAACGCCTCGCTGGCAGCCCCCGTGTCCGAGAGCAATACCTCGTGCGTCTGCGGAAACATCGGCCGGAACAGATCATAGTGACGAAGCGCATCGAATACGGCCAGGCCCGACGGGTGCATGAGCAGCTTCAAGACTTCATCGAACAGGCGCGCGGCCGGCACGTCAGCCAGCAGCTCGACCATATCCGCCGGCGGCTCGGCCTCGGCCTCGATGGTCAGACCCAGCTTGGAGGCGATACGCACCGCCCGAATCATGCGCACCGGGTCCTCGCGATAGCGCACCCGCGCATCGCCGATCAGGCGCAGCCGGTGCGCCGCCACATCATCAGCCGCGCCCACGTAGTCATAGACACAGCCGTCGGCCACGTCCCAGTACAGCCCGTTGATCGCGAAATCTCGACGCCTGGCATCCTCGGCGATCGAGCCGAATACGTTATCGCGCAGCACGCGCCCGGCGTCGTCGATCTCGCGGGTGTCGTCCTCGTCGTCGGCGGTGCCCGGGTCGGCCCGGAAGGTCGAGACCTCGATGATTTCACGCCCGAAGCGTACGTGACAGATCTGGAAACGCCGACCGATCAGGCGTGCCTTGCGGCCGAACACCTCGACCACGGCCTCGGGCTCGGCGTCGGTGGCGACGTCGAAATCCTTGGGCTGGACGCCCAGCAGCAGATCGCGCACCGCGCCGCCGACCAGGCAGGCGCGATAACCGGCGTCGTTTAGACCGTCGAGCACCGCGAGCGCGGCCTCGGACAGATGATCGCGCGTGATGCCGTGCTCCCGCGCCTCGATGACCTTGAGTTCGTTAATGAATCTGCCCCGATGGCTTCTGACTGAAAAAAGCGCTGCCAAGTTTACATGTTGTCGCCGCCCGCGCGTACGCACGCGTCTCGCAACGACACGCACAGACACGCTAGTCTCGCCCTGTAAGCTCTTCTCGGCGCCGCCGGATCGTATGCACTTCAACGATTATGTCCGCCACGACGCCCTGGGCCTGGCCCAGGCGATTGCCCGCGGCGATACCGATGCGAACGCGCTTTTGACAACGGCCCTTGCGCGCGCCGACGCGGTCGATCCGACGATCAACAGCATCGTGACCCGCATGGACGACATCGCCGCCGACCGTGCCGCCACCCCCGTCGACGGCGCCTCTGTCGATGGCGCCTCTGTCGATAACGTATTCGCCGGCGTGCCGTTTTTGCTCAAGGATCTGTTCCAGGACTATGCCGGGGTGCGTAGCACCTACGGGAGTGCTGCCCTGGCGCGCGCCGATTTTCGGCCGGCCGAACACGCCGAGATCACGCAACGCTTTCTGGCCGCGGGCGTCAACGTGATCGGCAAGTCCAATACACCGGAGCTGGGCGCCAAGGGGGTGACCGAGCCGCGCATCAACGGCGCCACGCGCAATCCCTGGCATCTGTCGCATACGCCAGGTGGCTCCTCGGGCGGCGCTGCAGCGGCCGTGGCGGCAGGTATTGTGCCCATGGCCGGGGCCAACGACGGCGGCGGCTCGATTCGTATTCCCGCGGCCTGCTGCGGGCTGTTCGGGCTCAAGCCGGGTCGGGCCCGGGTGCCGGCTGGGCCACATTTCACCGATCAGGCCCATGGCATCGCCACCGACCACGTCATCAGCCGCTCGGTGCGCGATAGTGCCGCCATGCTAGACGCCGTGGCCGGCTACGAGCCCGGCGCGATCGCCAAACTGGCGGCCCCGGAGATCCCCTATCGCCAGGCCGCCGAGCGCGACCCGAAGCCTCTGCGAATAGGCCTGCAGGATGTCTCGCCGCTGGGCACCCCGCTCCACGCCGAAGCACATGCCTGTCTAGAGACCACGGCGGCCCACCTGACCGCCCTCGGCCATCACGTCGAACGCGCTGCCCCGGCTCTGGACGGCCGCCAGCTGGCCCGTGACTTCTTGATGACCTGGTATGTCCGCATGGCCGGTGCGCTGACCGAGCTGGGCGCACAGACCGGCGCAGCACCCTCCGACTTCGAGCTAGATACGCGTGCCATGGCCCACGTCGGCCGTGCGTTCACGGCGGTCGAATACGCCCTCATGCACGAGCGCTGGCGCGACTATCGCCGCGGGCTGGCCGATTTCCACACCCGCTACGACCTGCTGCTGACGCCCAGCCTGGGCGCACCGCCGGTCGCGATCGGCGCCATGGATACACCGCGCGTGCTGCAGGCCGTGCTGCCGCTGGTGCTCAAACTGCCGACCAGTCGCCTGCTGGTCGCCAGCGGCATCGTCGACCGTCTGGCCGAGGACAATTTGGCGCCGGTGCCCTTCACCCAGCTGGCCAATCTGGCCGGGGTGCCGGCCATGTCGGTGCCGCTGCATTGGTGTGCAAACGGCCTGCCGCTGGGCAGCCAGTTCGTGGCCCAGCCGGGCGGCGAGACGCTGCTGTTCCAGCTGGCCGGTCAGCTCGAGCGCGCCGTCCCCTGGTTTAATCGCCGGCCCGCCGTGGCCGGCGTCGATTAATTTAGGCGCCGCATCCAGTAGGCCGTACCCAGGGCGAGAAGTACGGTGGGAAGGCTTGCGGCGATCCACGGCGCAATACCGTACACCGGCCCGGTCGAGGCCACGATCTCGTTGACGAGAAAGAACAACAGCCCGATCAGGCCGCCCGTGAACAGCCGCTGGCCCGCGCTGGCACTTCGCAGTGAGCCGAAGGCGAACGGTAATGCGAATACCACCAGCGTCCAGACCGTGAACGGCGTCACGATATTGCGCCAGAGCGCCAGCTGATAATCGTCGGCGTCGATATCGTTGTCGCCCAGATAATCGATGTACTGCCACAGACCGGCCGAGGACAGCTCGTCGGGCTGGGTGACCGCCAAGTCGAGCACGTCCGGGGCAATTTGTATTGGGAGCGCAAGACGCGCCGGATGCTCCACGCGCGACTGCTTTTCCGACAAATGGGTGATCTCAGGCTGCTCCACGATCAAACGCTTGCCGTCGGTACGGGCCGTATCACCGGCCACGCTCTCGGTCAGCTGGCCGTCGGCGTCCACGCGATAGGCATACAGGCCGTCGATGCGCCCGCCCGGCAAGGTAGAGTCCACGCGCAGGAACCAGCCGGACTGGCGCAGCCAGAGGCCGTCGTCGACCGAGCGTTTGGCCTCGCCGTGGCGGGCCTTGTCACGCAGATCAGTGGCGTGGCGCACGCCGGCCGGCGCAACGTATTCGCCCAGCAGCGAGGTGATCAGCGCCATGACGATGCCGGCCAGGCTGACCGATACCGCCAGGCGCTTCATCGACACGCCGGCGCTGCGCACCACGACCAGCTCACTGCCGGCGGCCAGCGCGCCAAGCGCCAGCAGCGCGCCCAGCAGTGACACCACTGGCAACACCAGATACAGCCGGGCCGGCAGCATCAGCGCCATCCAGATCAGAATCTTGCTTAAGGTGTAGTTGCCATCGCCGAGGTTGTCGACCTCGCTGATGAACAGCATCAGCGTCAACAGCGCGCCCACGACCATCAGCACCACGCCGATGGCGCCCAGCACCGAGCGTGCGATGTAGCGATCGAGAATCGTCATGAGGTGGCTCCGGTTGCAGCCCGGCGCCGTGGCTTCTGGCCCCACCCGTTCTCGCGCGCAATCAACGCGATGGCGATGCCCAGCACCACGACATGGACCCACCACTCACCGATGAATACCGGTATGAGCTTGCTCTCGAGCGCCTGTCCGGACAGACGCACCAGGTTCAGATACACCACAAAGAACAGAATCCCCACGATGATGCGCCCATATCGCCCGGATCTAGGCGGCACCCGGCCGATCGGCAGTGCGATCAGCGCCAGGATGAAAATCGACAGCGGCACTGAAATACGTGTCTGCCAAGCCTCGACGTACTTGCCGCGATCGCTTTGCATGAGCGCCAGTGTGGACATGCTGTCTTCGTCGTCGTCATCGATTTGCTGCGGCGGCAGGAGCCGCACGCCGTGCTCGGCGAAACGGATCATCCGGTAGTCCGGTTGACCGGGGTTGCCTTCATATCGCCAGCCGTCTTCCAGCACGAGCGTGACCGATCGCTGATCACTGACCGTCTGGCGCGCGGTCTTGGCGGTGACCACGGTCTGTACCGTCTTGCCGTCGCTGTTATCCCGCACGACCCGAATGAACACGCCGTGCAGGTTGCCGTCATCACCGCGGCTTTGGGCATAGAACGCCACCCGCCCGTCGTCGAAGCTGGCAAAGCGCTCCGGCGTAATCGACTTGACCGCATTGGCCGCGGTTTCCGCGCCGAGCTGGTTCATCTGTCGCTGGGCATAGGGCGAGACCACCAGCGAGAGCGTGCCTGCGAACAACGCCACCAGGAGCGCCACAGCCAGAAACGGGCGATAGATGGTCATAAGGCCCGCGCCACCGGCCATGAGCGCGGCCATTTCATTGTCCCGACACAGCCGACCGACCACCAGCATAATCGCCAGCAGAATCGACAGCGGCATGACAATTTCCATGTTGCCGATAACCGACAGAAACGCCAACGTAATCACGGTATCCACGGGCACCTGCCCGGCGGCCGCGTCGCCGATAAAACGCGACAGGCCGATACCCAGCGTCAACAACACGAAAACCGACGTGATGATCAACCAGGTCTTGGCGGTTTCACCGAATAGATGTCGAAAGATGACTTGCCGCATGAACGTCCACGAGCTCGCAATCACGAGCATTAGTTATTTAAATGAACCGCCGTTCGATAGGGGATGATTTTTTCTGGCGATTATGTAAACTTCGCGCTTTCGCTCGCGACAGCGGCTCGTGGTGGCTCAGCAGACTGCGACAGCCAAACCGCCAGGAGCGAACGATAAACAACAGAATCAAGGCCTTGCAGGAGCAAGCATGGAATATCTCGTAAAGAGCGGCAGTCCGGAAAAACAGCGTGTTGGATGCGTGATTGTCGGTATCTTCGATCGTCGCAAGCCCTCCACGCAAGCCGAGTCGCTGGACGAAGCCAGCGGCGGACTCATTGCCTCGGTCATGCGCCGCGGCGACATGGACGGCAAGCTCGGCCAGACCACACTGCTCCACGGTCTGGATCATATGTTCTGTGATCGTATCCTGCTCGTGGGCTGTGGCAAGGAACGCGACTTCAACACGCGTGCCTACGAGAAAGCCTGTCGCGCGGCGGCCACCGAGCTGGACTCGATGGGCGGCGTCGATGCGGCATGTTATCTCACCGAGCAGAACGTGCGCGGTCGCGACGACTTCGGCTGGAGCGTCAAGCAGGCTCTGCTCGTCTTCGAAGACGTGTTCTATCGCTTCGAGGCCTGCAAGGGCAGCAAATACGAGCCCTACACCCGCAAGCTTTCCCGCTTGACCTTCCAGGTGCCGCGGCGCTCGGATCTGCCGGCCGCCGAGCGCGGTGTGACCGAGGGCGTGGCCACGGCCAACGGCGTGAAGTTTGCCAAGGATCTCGGCAACATGCCCGGCAATATCTGTACGCCGAGCTATCTAGCCGACCAGGCCACCGCCTTGTCCGAGCGCGAAAGCGCGATCAAGACCACGGTCATGGACGAGGCCCAGATGCAAGAGTTGGGCATGGGCGCTCTGCTTGGCGTGTCGCAAGGTTCGACCCAGCCCGCCAAGTTCATCGTCATGGAGTACATGAACGGGCCAAAGTCGGACAAACCGACCGCGCTCGTCGGCAAGGGCGTCACCTTCGATGCCGGCGGCATCAGCCTGAAGCCGGGTGCCGCCATGGACGAGATGAAATACGACATGGGCGGCGCGGCCAGCGTATTCGGTGCCATGCAGGCCGCGGCCGAGATGGGGCTGGCCATCAATCTCGTGGGCGTGATTGCAGCCACCGAGAACCTGCCGGACGGCAATGCTTTCAAGCCCGGCGATATCCTGACCAGCCTGTCCGGCCAGACCATCGAGATTCTGAACACCGACGCCGAAGGCCGCCTGGCATTGGCCGACGCGCTAACCTGGGTCGAGCAGAACTACGACACCGACGCCGTGATCGACATGGCTACGCTGACCGGCGCCGCCGTCGTCGCGCTCGGGCACCATGCGGCCGCGCTCTACGGCAACAACAGCCCGCTGCGACGGGCCCTGCGCGACGCCGGCGACGAAACCTGCGATCGCGCCTGGCCCATGCCGCTGTGGGAGGACTACCAGTCAGATCTGGAATCCAACTTTGCCGACATGGCCAACGTCGGCGGGCGCGCCGGCGGCTCGATCACCGCTGCCTGCTTCTTGCATCGCTTTGCCCGCAAGCTGCGCTGGGCGCATTTGGACATCGCCGGCGTGGCCTGGAAATCCGGTAAGGACAAGGGGGCGACCGGGCGTCCCGTGGGGCTCCTGTCCCAGTACCTGATCAACCGCGCCCACGGCGAGTGATCGGCGGGCTCTGAATGACCGAGGTCTTCTTCTATATTCTGGAAGACACGGCTGCCGAAGCGCCCGATCACTTCGCGGCCCGGCTGGTCGAGAAAGCCCACCGCGAAGGCCATCGCGTCTATGTGCATCTGTCAGATGCCGACGCGGTGGCCCGCTTCGATACCTTTCTCTGGACGTTTCGCCAGGGCAGTTTCGTGCCGCATGTCGCGAGCGTCGATCTCGAGACCGATGACACACTAACCCCGGTGGTGCTGGGCCACGAGGCCCCGCCGTCGGGTTTCGACGATGTATTGGTCAACGTGGGCGGCGACGTCGGCGGGTTTTTCTCGCGGTTTTCGCGTCACAACGAGATCGCGGGCCCGGCACGCGTGGCCGAGGCACGGGCGTCGTATCGTTATTTCAAGGATCGGGGCTATGCCCTGACCACGCACAAGATTCCGGCGCGCTGATTCGGGAAGCAGCACGCCGGCTGTCTCTTTTTTCTATCGCAGAGCATTTCATGGCCGAGCTGGACAAGACCTTCGATCCTCATGCCATCGAAGCCCGCTGGTATCCCGTCTGGGAGCAGCGCGGCTATTTCGCCCCCGACATGCAAGCCGAAGGCGAGCCGTTCTCGGTCATGCTGCCGCCGCCCAACGTCACCGGGCGCCTGCATATGGGCCATGCCCTGGACGACACGCTCCAGGACGCCCTCACCCGCTATCACCGCATGAAGGGCGTGCCCACGCTCTGGCAACCGGGCACCGACCATGCCGGCATCGCGACCCAGATGCTCGTCGAGCGCCAGGTCGAGGCCGAGGGCAGCTCTCGCCACGCCATGGGGCGCGAGGCCTTCGTGGACCGTATCTGGCAGTGGAAAGCCGAGTCCGGCGGGCATATCACCACCCAGATGCGCCGGCTGGGCGCGTCGGTGGACTGGTCGCGCGAGCGCTTCACCATGGACGATGGCCTGTCGGCCGCGGTCCAGCGTGTCTTCATCGAGCTTTACGAGAAAGGCCTGATCTATCGCGGCCAGCGGCTGGTCAACTGGGACCCGGTCCTGAAGACCGCAATCTCCGATCTCGAGGTCGAATCGGTCGAGACCGCCGGGCATATGTGGCACTTCAAGTATCCGCTGGAAGGCGGGGCCACGTATGAATACGTCGAGCACGACGCCGACGGCAACGAAACCTTTCGCGAGACCCGCGACTATATCTCGATCGCCACGACGCGCCCGGAGACCATGCTGGGCGACGGCGCGATCGCCGTGCACCCGAGTGACACCCGCTACGCGCCCATCGTGGGCCAGAAGTGCGAGATTCCGGTCGGCCCCAAGGCCCAGCGCCGCCTGATCCCGATCATCACCGACGAATACCCGGATCCCGAATTCGGCTCGGGCGCGGTCAAGATCACCGGCGCGCACGATTTCAACGACTACGAAGTCGCCAAACGCAACGGCCTGCCCATGTATCGGCTCATGGATGACGCCGCTGCCCTGCGCACCGACGGCACGGACTACGCGAGTGCCGCCGCCCGCGCGGCCGAGCTTCTGGCCGGCGAGGCCGCGGACGCCACTGCGATCGATGCCATCAACCTCGTGCCCAAGGCCTATCGCGGCTTGAACCGCTTTGAAGCCCGCGAGCGGATCGTGGCCGACGTCGAAGCCAACGGCCTGCTGATCGTCATTGAAGACAAGGCCATCATGCAGCCCTTCGGCGACCGTTCGGGGCAGGTCATCGAGCCGATGCTAACTAACCAGTGGTTCGTGGATACCAAGACGCTCGCCGAACCCGCGATCAAGGCCGTCGAGGACGGGCGTATCCGCTTCATCCCCGACAACTGGTCCAAGACCTATTTCGAGTGGATGCGCAATATCCAGGACTGGTGTATCTCGCGCCAGCTCTGGTGGGGACACCGGATTCCGGCCTGGTACGACACGGCGGGCAACATCTACGTGGGCGCCGACGAGGCCGCTATTCGAGCGCAGCACGGCCTGGGGGCAGAGGTCACGCTGACCCAGGACGAAGACGTCCTGGATACATGGTTCTCGTCCGGCCTGTGGCCGTTTTCCACGCTGGGCTGGCCAGAGGACACCGAGGCCCTCAAGACCTTCTACCCCACCAGCGTGCTGGTCACCGGCTTCGACATCATCTTCTTCTGGGTGGCCCGGATGATCATGATGGGCATGGAGTTCATGGGCGACGTGCCGTTTCGCGACGTCTATATCCACGGCCTGGTGCGGGATTCCGACGGCGCCAAGATGTCCAAGTCCAAGGGCAACGTGCTGGACCCCATCGACTTGATCGACGGCATCGATCTGGAATCGCTGGTGGCCAAGCGCACTTCGGGCATGATGCAGCCGCAGAAAGCTGCCCGGGTAGAAAAAGCCACCCGCGCCGAATTCCCGAACGGCATCTCCGCCTTCGGCACCGATGCGCTGCGCTTCACCTTTGCGGCCCTGGCCTCCTACGGGCGCGATATCCGTTTTGACCTGGGCCGGGTCGAGGGCTATCGCAACTTCTGCAACAAGCTCTGGAACGCGGCGCGTTTTGCGCTCATGCAGGTGCCGGATGATTTCGTGCCCGCGGCTGATAATGCCGTTGAACTCTCGGCCGCGGACCGCTGGATCATCTCGCGCCTGCAGCGGGTCGAGGCCGATATGGCCGCCCATTTCGAGACCTATCGGTTCGACCTGGCCGCCAACGCGATCCATGACTTCGTCTGGCACCACTTCTGCGACTGGTATCTGGAGCTGATCAAGCCGGTGCTGGCCGGCGATGCCCCGTCAGGCGCCAAGGCCGGCACCCGGCGCACGCTCGTGCGCGTGCTGGAAACCACGCTGCGCCTGCTGCATCCGCTGATGCCGTTTATCACCGAAGAGATCTGGCAGCGCGTGGCCCCTTTGGCTCGTGGCAAGGCACTCGCCGTCACCGGCGAGAGCATCTCGCTACAGCCCTACCCAGTCAGCGATTCAGCGCGTATCGACGCGCACGCCGAGGCCGAGATCGAATGGCTGAAGAAAGTCATCGGCGGCCTGCGCACCATCCGCGGCGAGATGGACATCGCGCCCAAGCAGAAGATCCCGGTCAAGGTGGCCCAGGCCAGCGAGGACGACGAAACACGTCTGACCGCCCATCGTCGCGCGATCGATTTTCTGGCCGGGGTCGAGTCCATCGAGCTGCTGCCGGTGACAGATATTCCCGAGTCTGCCGTGGCACTGGTCGGCGATATGCAGCTACGCGTGCCGCTGGCCGGGCTGATCGATACGGCGGCCGAGCTGGCCCGGCTGGACAAGCGTTTGGCCAAGATCGACAAAGATCTGGGCGGTCTGAACAAGCGCCTGGCCAGTGACTTCGTCAACAAAGCGCCGGCCGATGTAGTGGACAAGGCCCGCGCCCAGGCCGAGGACCTGGCCCGCGAACAGGCCGAACTGACCGACCAACGCGCCCGGATCGCTGCCCTGTAGGGCTAACGCTTCAAAAACCGGAATTCGTCCGCAGATAACACACCAGGCGCCCGCGCCGATAAGCGATGTATTGCGCGCCTGTCTGCACAGGTGCGCGGACTGTTACCACCAACACCGAAACGCGTTCGTACCCCGATTCTGGAGCCGACTATGGCGGGCCGACTGTTACTGCTGTTCATTATCGTACCGATCATCGAGCTGTTCTTGTTGATCAAGATCGGCGGCATCATCGGCCTGCTGCCGACCATCGCGCTGGTGATCCTGACCGCGGTCATCGGCAGCCAGCTGGTCCGGCGCCAAGGCGTGGAGGTCATGGGCCGTATCCGGGCCGCCCAGGCGCGCGGTGAAGCCCCGGCCCTGGCCATGGTCGACGGCGCGGCCCTGCTGCTGGCCGGCTTCTTCCTGCTCACGCCGGGCTTTCTGTCCGACGCGCTGGGCTTCGTACTGCTGGTGCCCAAGCTGCGTCAGCGGGTTGCACGTACGTTGATTTCCCGAGTGGTGGTCATGGCGCCCAACATGCGCGGCGGACCCAGCTTCGGCAGCGCCGGCGGGTTTGGCCAACAGGCCAATGACGACACCATCGAAGGCGAATACCAGCGCAAGCCCGACCCCGCGCGCCGAGACTCGGACCGGCTCTCGCGCGACGACTAGGGAAGCTCTGCACAACCTGTCGCGGTCGCGCCGGGTGCTTTGCGCGTGGCTGGCGAGGAAAGGTGCGCGTAGCGTGCTTGTTGCACGGTAGCGCG
>MDSW01086657.1_pt1 | contig 14080 bp, 13 predicted proteins | sample 811171 | NCBI WGS metagenome assembly MDSW01 (sample SAMN05326641, study PRJNA326480) | marine metagenome | isolation source: seawater | place: Atlantic Ocean: North West | collected 2012 | reverse complement strand
GAATTTTTAATCATGTATTTCCCTTCTTATTACATCAACTGTATATGACTCGATTATATCTCTCTCTTTAAAATCTGCAAAATTTTTAAATGAAATTCCGCATTCAAGTCCGTTTTTAACCTCTTTAACTGCATTTTTTTCTCTAAAAATACTAGCTATACTTCCCTCGTGGACAACTTTTCCATCTCTGAGAATTCTCGCCTTTGAATTATTTTTTATTTCACCCTCGGTAACTTTGGAACCAGCAACTTTTCCAGATTTTGATAATTTGAATATTTTTAATATCTCTGCCATACCTTCCACTTTTTCTTTTCTCTCTGGCTCCAGTAAACCTGATAAATTTTTTTCAACAAATTCAATAGCCTTATATATTATATTAAAAAACTCGATTCTTACCTTTTGAGTTTCTGCTGATTTTTTTGCCTCTCTGTTTGGCTTCATGTTGTAACCAATAATAATTGCGTTTGAGGCTTTGGCCAAAGATACATCTGTCTCATTAATCATTCCAATATCAAATAAGATTATTTTGGGTTTAACTTCTGAGTGTTCTATTTTATCTATAGCGCTTTTTAATGCTTCGCTGGAACCCTGAACATCTGACTTTAATATTATATTCAGTTCTTTTTTTGTGTTTTCTTTATCAAAAATATTTGTTTTGTCTGGAGAAATTGATATTTTGTTTTCGTTATTTCCTGATTTTTTGAAATCACTAATCTTCCTTGCTTCATCTTCATTCTCAACAACTAAGAACTCATCTCCGGCTTTAGCCTTTTCATTCAAACCAAGAATTTCTACTGGAAATGATGGATATGCGTTATCAATCGTTTTGCCGTTATGATCTATCATCGCTCGAATTTTTCCGTAGGTATTTCCGCAAATAAAATAGTCGCCTTTTTTTAAATCACCGTTGGTAACTAAAACTGTGGCCACAGGTCCTTTTCCTTTGTCAATTTTAGCTTCCAATACCATACCTTTGGCGTTACCGGTTTGAGAGGCTTTTAGATCCAATAGATCAGCCTGGAGAAGTATGCTTTCTTTTAGCTTGTCTAAATTTTTTTTCGTTTTTGCAGAAACTTCGACGAATAAAGTATCTCCGCTTAGACTTTCAGCTATAAGTTCGTAACGCATAAGTTCATTTTTTATTTTATCAATATTTGGGTTAGGTAAGTCGCATTTATTAATGGCAACAATAATTGGTACTTTTGCTGCCTTTGAATGTTGTATAGCTTCTACAGTCTGTGGTTTCACTCCATCGTCTGCGGCTATAACCAAAACTACTATATCTGTTATTTTTGATCCTCTCGCTCTCATCTCGGTAAACGCGGCATGACCCGGAGTATCTATGAATGTAATTAATTTATCCTTGCCGCCTGAAACCTGATAGGCTCCTATATGTTGAGTTATACCTCCATGTTCTCCCGAAACAACATTTGCGCTTCTAAGTGCATCTAACAAAGAAGTTTTACCATGATCGACGTGACCCATCACTGTAACTATAGGTGGACGTGGTTTAAGATTTTTTTGTTCTATCTTTTTATCTTTTTCAAGATTAATCGCAGGTACTTTTTCGAGCACGGGATTATGACCAAATTCTTTAACTATATATTCTGCGGTATCCTTATCAATAGTATGATTGATTGTGGCTTGGACTCCCATGTTCAAAAGAAATTTTATTATTCCACTGGACTGCTCTGCCATTCTATTAGACAGCTCTTGTATAGTTATTTTGTTTGGAATGTTTACATCTCTAATTACTTTTTTAAACTCTTTTTTAACTTCATCTTTATTTATTTTTTTTTCTTTTTGTCTAGCTCTTTTTACCGAAGCTAAACTTCTTTGTTTGATTTCAAATTCTTCTACATTCATAGCCCTTGAAATTGTAAGTTTTGACTCTCTTTTGGTAAATGAATCTTTAGCTTTTTCTGACTTACTAAACTTCGTTTTTGGAGAGTCTTTTGAATCAGAATAAATAAATCTTTTGGTTGCTTGTTGTTCGGCATATTTCCTTGAAAAATTTTTTCTACTACTTGGTTTATCTGCCGGTTTTGAAAATCCCTGGCCCGGCTTTTTGAAAAAACTACCCTGTGGTTTTTTTTTATATAAGTTGAATGCTTTTTTCTCTGGTTTTTTTCCAGTTTGAGGTGGAGATATTTTTTTTCCAATTCCACCAGATATAGTTAATGTTTTTTTCTTATTCTTTTTCTTTTCCATTATAATTAATCACCAAAAACAATCTTTCTGGCTCCCATTATTAAATTATCGGCTTCTTCTCTGGATAAAGCGAAATCTTCAAGATATCCGTTAATTTTAATCCTCTTGCCTTTAATTTCATCAAAACCACCAATTAGTTCATCTGATGACAGCTCAGCAAAGTCTTTAAGTTTTTTAATATTTTTTTCACCCAAAACAACAAGCATGCCTTGTGTCATTCCCTCTAAATTAAGCAATGTATCTTCCACTCCAAGATTTTTTAATTTTTTTGATACTTCTATCTTCTCTTTTTCCAAGCTTTCTGTGGCTCTTGCTATTAACTCTTTTGCAGTTTCTTCTTCTATTCCCTCGATTTTGTGAATATCTTCTGGTTTTGATTGTGCAATTTCTTCGATGCTTTGAAAGTTTTCAGAAACAAGAAGTTGACCTAAAGTTTCATCCACTTCTAAATTTTTAACAAAGTTTTCGGTTCTCTCCTTAAATTCAATTTGTCTTCTTTCTGAGTCCTCTTTATCAGTTAGAATATCAATCTCATAACCTATGAGCTTAGATGCAAGTCTTACATTTTGACCTCTTCTACCTATTGCTTTACTAAGGTTTTCCTCAGTTAAAATAACCTCTATCCTCTTATTTTGTTCATCTATCAAAACTTTTTGTATTTCTGCTGGCGACAAAGACTCTGCTACTAATGTTGGTAGATCTTCGGTCCATTTAATTATATCAATTTTTTCCCCTTGCAATTCGTTAACTACAGTTTGAACTCTGCTTCCTCTCATGCCCACACAAGCTCCTACGGGGTCTAAAGATGAATCTTTTGAGGATACCAAAATTTTAGCTCTACTTCCTGGATCTCTTGAAACGGATTTTACCTCAATTGTTCCTTCGTAAATCTCTGGGACCTCTTGAAAAAATAATCTTGCTAAAAACTGTGGATGAGCTCTAGATAAAAATATTTGATGCGCCTTTGCATCTTGTTTTACTTCGTAACAATAAGCTTTAACCCTATCTCCATTTTTCAATATTTCTCTTTGAATTAATTCTTCCTTTCTGATCAAGCCCTCAGCTCTGCCCAAATCAACAATAACATTGTTGTACTCTTGTCTTTTTATAACTCCACTTAAAATTTGTCCTTTTTTATCTTTAAAATCTTCATATTGTCTATTTTTTTCTGCCTCTCTCACCCTTTGAGATATGACTTGTTTAGCACTTTGAGCAGCTATTCTACCAAAATCAACTTGGGGCAACTCTTCGTATATTTTGTCACCAACTTTTAGGGCTTCATCTTTTTTCTGAATCGAGTTCGCATCCTTAAGTGATACTTCCCTTGCGGGATCTTCTACCTTGTCAACTACTGTTAGGACCTTTTGAATTTTAATATTTCCGCTTTTTCTATCTATCTGTGCTTCAATTTCATTCTCTGATCCAAACTTACTATATGCAGCCCTTTGTATTGCTGTTTCCATAGAACTTAGTATTAACTCTTTATCTATAGATTTTTCATTAGCTACAGAATCAACAACCCTTAGCAGCTCTTGTTTATCTAAACCTCTGTTTAACATTACGTTTTCCTTTCACCTAAAAAAAAATGGGCAGAAGCCCATTTTGCAATTCCAGGTAACTTAGCTCTTTATTAATTTATATTTTTATCTTTTTCAAGAATTACTTTTTAAAAATTTCCGTTTTATCAGTTTTTTCCCAAGAAAAACTACCTTTAGAATCAGGTTTTCTACCAAAATGACCGTATGCTGATGTACATTCGTATATAGGTTTATTTAAAGACAACATCTCCCTTATGCCTCTGGGGCTTAAGTCAAAATTGTCTTTGATTAATTTTTCTACACGTTTTGCTTTCTTTTCATCGCCATCAAAAAGATCAACATAAATCGACAAAGGCTTAGAAACTCCTATGGCGTAAGACAATTGAATTAAACATTTGCTTGCGATTTTGGAAGCCACCACATTTTTTGCAACATACCTGGCTGCATAAGCCGCAGATCTATCAACTTTGCTTGGATCTTTTCCGGAAAAAGCTCCTCCGCCGTGTGGTGCTGCTCCACCATAAGTATCAACAATAATTTTCCTTCCTGTAAGTCCAGTATCACCGTCAGGGCCTCCAATGATAAATTGACCTGTTGGGTTAACATAAAATTCTTCCTCTTTTAATCCTGAAAGCAGAGTGTTTGGAATTGCTTTTTCTAGATACGGTCTAACAATTTCTTTAACTTGAGATTGATTAACACTTGGAGAATGTTGGGTAGAAATTACTACTGATGTAACTTTTGCTGGTTTTCCGTTTTGATACATCATTGTAACCTGACTTTTGGAATCTGGCTCCAATTTATCAGCAATACCTTTCTTCCTGTCTAGAGCCATTAATTCCAAAATTTTATGTGAATAATAAATTGGAGCTGGCATCAAAACTTCTGTTTCATCACAGGCATAGCCAAACATTATACCTTGATCGCCTGCTCCCTCGTCCTTGTTTCCTTTAGAATCAACTCCCATTGCTATGTCGGAAGATTGAGAATGAAGATGGACATCAATATCACAGTTTTTCCAATGAAAACCTTTTTGCTCATAACCTATATCTTTGATACAGGCACGAACCTTTTCTATTAATTCATCTTTTTTTATCTGGGGACCTCTAGTTTCTCCTGCCAAAACAACTTTGTTTGTTGTTGTAAGGGTTTCGCAAGCAACTCTTGATTGAGGTTCTTTGGATATATAAGTATCAACAACCATATCTGAAATCCGATCGCAAACTTTATCTGGATGGCCCTCAGACACTGACTCGCTAGTAAAAAAATAATTGTTAGACTTCATTAAATTTTAAATTTACGTAGTAAAAAAAATATGAAGACATATGTAATTAAAAGCAAATAAAATATCAAACTGTTTTTGTTTTGTTTTTCTGTAGATTCAATTAGCGGTAGTTCTAGCTCAATGTTACCAGACTCGAAGGGTTCTAAAGACTTAATCACTTTTCCATTAGGGTCCACAAAAACGCTTTTGCCTTTGTTTGCAGATCTTATTACAAATTTTCTGGATTCTATTGACCTAAAAATCGCCTTTGCAAAATGCTGGTGAGGCCCAATACTGTCTCCAAACCAAGCGTCTTCGGAAATATTTATAATAAAGTTATATCTGTCGACATTGTCTTTGACTTTTATCAGATTCGGAAAAATAATTTCATAGCAAATTAAAGGCAATAGTTTTAGGTTATTTTCTTTAAATTTAAGTTCTAGTATGGACTTTCCACTTCCGCTTGAAAAAGACGAATATCCTGGGGTGATCTTTTTCATCCCAATTTTGTTCAAAAAATTTTCTAATGGCAAAAATTCACCAAAAGGAACTAGTTTTTTTTTGTCGTATTGAGCAATAATATCTAAATTATTGTTAACTAATAACATGCTGTTAAAGTATTTTTCTTCTTGGTTATATTTTTTTACTGTGTTTGCTCCTAATATTATTAAGTGCTCTTTAGAAAAATTTTTTTTAAATAATAATCTAATTTGTTCATTGCTTTTTATATTTAAAAAATTTTCACTCATAAAGGTTCCCTCGGGCCAAACAAAAATGGTTTTTTGTTTCTTTTTAGGCTCACTGAGTCTTATTAACCTTGAGGCTACATCTATTGGGTCTTTAAATTCTGATAATTGAAAACCAGCTGTTACAATTTTAAAATTAATTTTTTTGTTTGTGTTGCTTATACTAATATTTTTATTATTTATTTTATAAGAACCATAGAAATAGTTTGAAAAAAATAATGTTATAAGGATGCTTAATATAAAATATTTATTTGGGTTTTTAAAAAAAAGTATAGCTGGAAAAAAGAAAAGCGTAATAATAATTAGATTGAGTGAGAAAAAACCTAAGTTGTCAATTAATTGTAAATTTTCAACGTTAGATGAGAAGCTATAAATCCAAAGATTCCATGGAAATCCTGTGAGAGTTAAATTCCTCATAAAATCTGCGAAAGCAAAAAGTAAGCTGACTAAAAAAATAGATGATATTTTTTCATTTATTAAATATCCAGATAAAATTATAGGTAAAGAAAGAAAAAGTGATAAAAAAAGTGGTATTAGAATCAAACCAAAAGGTATAAAAATTTTGAATGAATCATCAAAGGTCATCGCATAAATAATCCAATAAAGACCAAAGAAGAAAAAACCAAAACCATATGAGGTTCCCAAAAAAAATAAATTTTTAATAAAGGGTTTTTTTCTATAAACACTTTTAGATTTTTTTTTAACGTAAAGTATCAGCCAAAATAATGCTGGAAGTGAAAAGAAATTTATAAAAAAAAAATTAAAAGGTTGAAAACTAAAAACTGACAATCCTCCTAGAAAGATTGGGAAAAAGAATAAAATAAAAAATCTTTTATTAAAAAAATTTATCATTTTATATTTTGAACTTTGCTTAAAATCTGATTTTCTAATTTACTCATTTTATAAAAATCTTTGTTTTTATAATGTTTGTGACCAATTAAATGTAGAAACCCATGTATCCAAAGCTCATTAAATTTAGCTATAAAATCTCTTTTTTTTAATTTATGAATCTTGTAATAATTTAAAATTATATCGCCTAAATAAATATTTTTGTTTTTTCTTATTTTTTTCTTTAGTTCCTGACCGCGATAAAAGGGGAAGGACAATATATCTGTAATCTTGTTTTTTTTTCTAAACTTTTTATTTAATTTTTTTATCTCCATATTTCCTGTTAATAAAATTGAAAAAACTATTTTTTTATTTTTAAGTAGAGGTATTAAATTTCTTATTTTATTAGCTCTATTCTTTAAATACCTCTGGGGGTTAGCAATGTATTTTTTCCATTTTTTTTCTTGAATGAGTACATCAACTTTTATCATCAATTTTTTTTTGATAGGCTTTAACTATTTTCGAGACTAAAGGATGTCTTGCTACATCATTGTGATCAAACTCTATAAATTTTACTTCCTCGACTTCCTTTAAAATTTCTTTTGTCTTTAATAGACCAGAATCATTTTTATTTATTAAATCAATTTGTGAAGGATCTCCGTTTACTACAAGTTGAGAATTTTCTCCTATTCTTGTAAGAAACATTTTGATTTGAGTTAAAGACGCATTCTGAGCCTCATCTAGTATAGCAAAAGAATTTTTTAAAGTTCTTCCTCTCATAAATGCTAGAGGTGCTATTTCTATTTCTCCTGTTTCAATTTTTTTCTGAATTTTTTCAAATCCAAACAAATCATACAATGCGTCATACAGAGGTCTTAAATATGGATCTACTTTGTCTTTCATGTCACCGGGTAGAAAACCTAATCTTTCTCCAGCTTCAACTGCTGGTCTAGATAAAATCACTCTTTCTATCTTTTTTTCCATTAACATTTTTACAGCAACCGATGCTGCTAAATAACTTTTTCCTGTTCCAGCAGGACCCAGGGATATGACTATTTTTTCCTTTAATAATGCTTCCAAATATTCAGATTGTTTTTTAGATCTCGGCACAACTGATCTTTTGGGTGTCTTAATTATTTGCCCTAAAGGTCTTATGTTGTTTTTATCTCTTTCCTTTATGTCCGGCATATTGTTTTTTGTTGAATAAATTATATCACCATTTTCGATTGAATTGGTAATGAGAAATTTGTTTGCTAAGTATTTTAAAGACTCCGAAACATTTAAAATTGAATTTTTGTCTCCTTTTGCCGTAATTGAATTGCCTCTGAAAAAAAGCTTTGTATTTGTTAATTTTTCTAGTTCAACTAAGTTAGCATTAAATGCTCCAACAATTGCCATTAGCATTTTGTTGTCAAAAATCTTTATGCTTAAAGTTCTATTATCTATTTTTTTTATCAAAATTTGTTTTTCTAAATTTTTTGCCTCTAACATTATGCAGCAGCCTCTTTCTCTGAATTTCTTTTAAATCCAAATAAAGAATTTTGATTACAATCTTTTATTTTTACATCTATAATCTTCCCTATGTCACATTCGTCTGCATCAAAAACTACAGGGGTTAATTCAAAAGTTCTACCAAAAAATTTACTCTGATTTTTTAATCTGTTTTCAACCAAAACTTCTTTAAATTTTCCTACATTTTCTTTATTTTTTTTTTCTTTGAATTTCCTCAAGTAGATTTTGAAGAATTATCAATCTTTTTTTTTGTACTTCTTTATCAACAGACTTCAAACTCGAAGCAGGCGTACCGGGCCTCTTATTATAAATAAATGAAAATGAGTTTACAAAATTTACTTTTTTGATTAAATCAATAGTGTCCTCAAAATCTTTTTCGCTCTCACCTGGATATCCAACTATAAAATCACTTGAAAACTGTATGTTAGGAGAAATTTCCTTCATTTTTTTTACTATGGACAAGTATTTCTCTTTTGTATATTTACGATTCATTTTTTCTAAAACTCTATTCGATCCACTCTGTGCTGGTAAATGAAGGAAAGGCATAAGTTTTGTTACATCTTTGTAACAATCAATTAAATCATCCGTCATATCATTTGGGTGCGATGTTGTGTATCTGATTCTTTTTAAACCTTTTATTTTGTTCAATTGTCTAATTAGATGAGATAATTTAAAATTTTCATTTCCAGATCTGTAATTATATGCATTAACATTCTGTCCTAACAAAACAATTTCTTTTACACCGTTCAAAACTAATTTTTTTGCTTCATCTATAATTTCCTTTAATGACCTAGAATATTCGGCTCCTCTGGTATAAGGAACCACGCAGAATTTACAGAATTTATCACAACCCTCTTGGATTGTTATAAAAGATGAAATTTTAGAATCGAAGTTTTCTAAAGTTTTTAATTTATCAAATTTTTCTATTACATCAAATTCAGTAAAATTTAATCCCACTTTTTTCTTATTAAGTTCTAATAAAATTTCTGGAATGTTTTGATAAGATTGTGGTCCCACTACAGCATCAATATAATTTTCTCTTTTCAACATCTCATCATTTTCTGCTTGGGCCACACACCCTGTAACCAAAACTATTGGTTTTTTTTTATTTCTATATTTTTTTTTTAATCTCCCTATATCGTGGTAAACTTTTTCTGTTGCTTTTTCTCTTATGTGACATGTATTTAAAATATAGCAGTCCGTGTTTTCTAAATTTTCTGTTTTTTTATAACCAACTTCTTTAACTAAATCGGAAATACGATTACTATCGTATTCATTCATTTGACAACCAAAAGTTTTGATAAAAAAATTTTTGTGCAATTTTCTAATTTTTTTTAATTTTTGATGCGTATAATTCTAATTTGTGATCTACTAACTTATAACCTAATTTTTGAGCAATCTTTTTTTTCAATTCCTCAATATCTTTGTCAACAAACTCTACTATCTCACCGCTATTGATATCTATTAAATGATCGTGATGCTCATCTGTTAATGGCTCATACCTGGATTTGCCCTCTCTAAAATCATGTCGCTCTATTATTCCTGCTTCTTCAAAAAGTTTTACGGTTCTATACACTGTTGCAATACTTATTTTGTTATCAATTAAGCTAACTCTTTTATGAAGTTCGTCTACATCTGGGTGATCTTTTGAGCCATATGTTTCTTTTGAATCCGACATAACCTTTGCTATAACTTTTCTCTGGTCTGTCAGCCTGACGCCCTTTTCTTTACATTTTTCTTCGATTTCACTCATAACAATATACTAATTTAACTTAAATATACTGGTTTAATCAAACTTTTTTCTATTAAATTTTTCTTAATTAATAATTCAATATTTTTAAGGTTAAATTCATTCAAATTGTAGTCTTTGTACCCATAAAGTTTAGCACCCTTGGATATTTCAATGCCTTTTCCTATAGCTAAAGAGATCCTTATACCTGAAAAACTGCCTGGGCCAATATTTACAATAACAGAAAATTTTTTATCGATATTAGCATTCTTTTGTTTGATAAACTCAAATATATTATTCACAAGCAGATCATTATTTTTCATATTTGTTTGAAATTTTTTAATAAAAAAATTACTATTTATCCTTAAACCAACAAAGTTATTTTTGCCTGTGAAACTAATAATTAAAAAATCTTTTATCATTGTTTTATTTATAGTTTTTTTTATTATTTTAAACAATTCTTATTCTGTATCAAAAGACTCCAAAGACCAAGGAATCATATCAATAATGTATCATCGTTTCGAAGAAAATAAATATCCTTCAACAAATATTAAAATAGCTGATTTCAAATCTCATATTAATATTATAAAAAATTCAGATTTTGAGTTCATTTCGTATAAACAGTTTATTAAACACGTAAATAAAAAAAATAATACCAAGAAAATTTTTTTAACAATTGATGATGGATTCTCATCGTTTTATAGAAATGCTTGGCCCATTTTAAAGAAAGAAAAAATACCTTTTGTAATCTTTGTAAACACAGAAAGCGTTGGTTCTCCCGGTTACATGAGCTGGGAAGAGTTAAAAGAAATTTCCGAATTTGATTTTGCACACATTGGAAATCATAGCCATTCCCATGGATATCTTGCAGACAAAAGCGATGATGAAATCAGAAAAGATATAAAAACTTCCATGAAAATTTTTGAAAAAAATCTAAACCACAAAACAGAATTTTTTGCATATCCTTTTGGCGAGTATAAAAATTCTTACAAAAAAATTGTTAAAGATCTGGGTTTTAATTATGGACTTGGTCAACACTCCGGTGTTATAGATTCTACAAAAGATAGATTTGAATTACCTAGATTTCCAATTAACGAAAAGTATGGGGAAATCAAAAGATTTAAAAGATTACTAAAAACTATTCCTTTTCCTTATAAAAAAATAACTCCTGAAGAGAAATACTTAGAAAGTCAAAATAATCCTCCTGATGTTAGAGTAACTTTTTTTGAAGATGGTCCTGATATAAAAAATATAAATTGTTATTCAAACGAAGAAAATAAATGGAGAAAATCAAAAATAGAGTTTGTTAGTGATAGTGAATTAAGAATCATTTTGGAAGGAAAATTTACCACTGAAAGAGGAAGAATTAACTGCTCTTTAAGAGAAGACACTGGCGAATGGAGATGGTTGGGTATACAATTTGTTGTGTCTGATTTATAAAATTTACAAAATCAAAGACCTATCTCTGTTAGTATTCATTAAAATTGAGTTGTCAAAATCGGTTAGTTGATTTTGAGATATGATGCTTTTTAAAATCTTAACATAATCTTTTCCGGTAGCAGCATAGTTTTCCAAATAAAGAACCAAATCTAATCCAGATATTTTTTTATTATTTTCTCTTAGGTTAGCTCTTTTTTCTCTAAACTTTTTGTAGGCCTTATGAGTATTTAAATTTCTTTGATAGGCCATTATAGAAGAACGTAGCATTGGAAACTTCAGCACTTTATGATCTTTGCCTTTACTATCCTTTGGCTTTATACCGCCTTTTCCATATGTCCATTGACCAAACATTGCGTTTCCTTCTAAAGCAAATCTAGAGGTTCCCCATCCACTCTCTTTTGCTGCTTGAGCTATTGCCAAAGAAACAGGTACTATATCCATTCTCAATTTTAGTTCGGCAATATCTTCATTTTTTATTTGATAGTCTTCGAAACGCCTTTTTAACCAACGTTTTTCTCCCATTGAATTCGCTGGCTTACCTAAGATCTTAAAAAGTTTTTTTCTATTCTCCAAAATTTTATCATTTTCATCAATTATCAAAGGCAAGATTATTTTGATAAATGTGTTCTTTCTCTTAGATGTGCTTTTGATATTTTTTAAATCAGGAGGAAGTTTCGAAAGATAAACCGGTTTAACAGTTTCGCCCAATCTAATATTGTTTAAATCATATTTTAAATTCTCAAATAAATTTAAAGTGATTCTAGTATCTAGACTAATTTTATTATCTTTATCTAAATTTTTCTCTTTAAATTTTTTTTCTGAAAATAACTTTTTATTAGATTTATACTCTTTTGCTACATAGGAAAATTTTATTTCGCTTGTAACGGTTTTAATATATGGTCTAACACCCAACAAGCTCACAATAAAAACAATCAAACAGCATGTTACTAAAATATTTGTTAAAACCTGTTCTTTAAATTTTATTTCTGCAATTTTTTTCTTGTTGTAACTGTGTTCTGGCAATCTAACTTTGTTTTTGAGCAAGATAAGTTCGATTTGTGATGTAGTAAGTTTTTTTTTAGAATTTATGTATGATTTGACTTCCTCAATTTTATAAAGTTTGGACAACTCTAATAATTGATCTCTGTATTGTAGATTTTTCTTCATCACCTACTAAATTGCCTCAACCGAGTTCACACCTTTAACATAGTGTTTTAACAAATTTTGAACCCCTTGCTTTAAAGTCATAGTAGAACTAGGACAACCAGAGCAACTGCCTTTTAGCTCAACTTTTACTACTCCCTTTTCGAATGAAATAAATTTTATATCTCCTCCATCCTTAGCAACTGCCGGTCTGATTTTGGTCTCAAGAACTTCGTTAATTTGATCTATTGTTTCGTTATTATTTTTTTTGTTTTTAACATTCTCGTTATGTCGTTTTTCTTTTATGAGTATTGGTTTTTTATTATTTTGGAAATAATCATTTAAAGATGAAATTACCGAAGGTTTAATGCTTTCCCAATTTGCCTTCTCTTCTTTTTTTACACTTAAAAAAGTATCTGAAAATAAAATTAATTCAACGCCATCAATATTTAATAAACTTTTAACAAAGTTATTTTTTACTTCTTTTATTTTACTTTTTTGAAATTCCTTTGTTCCAATTTCGGAAATAACATGCTCAGACAAAAACTTTATAGCATTCGGATTTGGTGTGTTTTCAGTTTGAATCATGAAATGATTTTATCACAGCCTTAAAAAAAAGCATAATAATATTACTATACAAAACCTATTATTTTCTTTACTTCTTTTAGATTATTTTCTGCAATTAAGTTTGCCTTATTGGTTCCTTCTTCTAGAATTTTTACTAAATATGCTTTATCTTTTTTTAAGCTATTTATTTTTTTTCCAATTGGGCAAACAGTAGATATTATAACATCTGATAATTCCTTTTTGAATTTGGAAAAATCCTTGCCTTGCATTAAATTTAATGTATTTTCTAAAGTTGAGTTTGTTAAAAAAGAATAAATGTTTAAAAGATTTAGTGCCTCAGGTCTGTCATTTAAATCCAATATTTTTTCAGGAATAGGTAGGGAGTCAGTTTTTGCTTTTTTAATCTTTTTTTTTATTTCATCTTCCGTATCTTTTAAATCAATTCTTGAGTAGTCTGAATCTTCAGATTTACTCATCTTTTTTTTTCCGTCTCTTAGACTCATAACTCTTGAAAGTTTTTTTTGAATTAATGCCTCTGGTAATGGAAAAAAATTATTGCTCTTAAAATCGTTATTAAACTTCTGAGCAATATCCCTTGCTAACTCCAGGTGTTGTTTTTGATCATCGCCTACTGGAACATGGGTAGCCTTATATAGCAATATGTCTGCTGCCATCAAGTTTGGGTAGACGTAAAGCCCAACGCTAGCGTTTTCTCTATTTGATCCAGCTTTTTCCTTAAATTGAGTCATTCGGTTCATCCAACCAACTCTTGATACACAATTTAGTATCCACGCCAGCTGACTGTGACCGCTTACGGAAGATTGATTAAATATTATGCTTTTATGAAAATCTAAGCCACAGGCTAGAAACCCAGCGGTTGTTTCTAAAATATTTTCTCGTAATTCTTTTGGATCTTTAAATACGGTTATTGCGTGCAAATCTACAACACAATAAACACATGACATTTTTTTTTGTAAATCAACAAAATTTTTCATCGCCCCCAAATAATTTCCCAAATGTAAGTTGCCAGTAGGCTGAACGCCTGAAAATACTAACTCTTTATGCTTTTTATTCATTTTAACTTATAACTCTTTAAATTTAG
>MDSW01083293.1_pt1 | contig 14086 bp, 12 predicted proteins | sample 811171 | NCBI WGS metagenome assembly MDSW01 (sample SAMN05326641, study PRJNA326480) | marine metagenome | isolation source: seawater | place: Atlantic Ocean: North West | collected 2012 | reverse complement strand
TTGAGTGATTGTTCTGATTCACTCATATCCATCGAAATACCAGAGTCATCAACAACTGATTCTACAGACGTGGATTCTTGATCTTCCTGTTCTTGGGGTTCGATAAACGCAGTATCAACGTCACTTGGTGAGGGAAGTTCACCGGATTCATCGCTATCGATGGCCACATCGGACTCCGAATCCTCGCCAGATGAGGCTTCGACATCATCTCCCGCCATGTTACTCATTGTGCACCTCATGGACATGAAGATTCGTGCGAAGTTTCCAAGACTTTTTCGTTTTCAGAAACATCAAAAATTATTCACAGGCACCTCTTGAGGATTATTGGTCTAAATCTTCTAGGGAAATTGTCGACCGACATCAGGTATACGACGTCCATCAAAAGTCTGTGTAGGATGATCAAATAGCTTTTCAAGCGCTTCCTCGACTACATCGTTAACAGCATGCTCCATCTTACAAGCGATTTCCTCAATTCCGTCCTTAATCCCGAGGACATCATGCAAAAGAATCTCAACTAAGAGTTGACGTCGCTTTACAATAGCACCTAAATGAAAACCATTCGGGGTCAGTCGACATCCTTTGTATGGAATATATGTCACAAGATCTCTTGCTGCTAAACGTTGGATCATCTCAGTCACAGAAGCAGAACTTACACCCATCCTGTCTGCTAACTGACTAGTTCGAACTATCTCATCTGGAGCACGATAATGTTCTTCGAAAATACGTTTAATGTACATCTCTTCAAATTCAGTCATTTCGTCCATTTTATCCCTTCCTAGCTTCGAATTCCGTCTTACATACAGGACATCGTATCTGCACCGGGCGCAATTCAAGACCTGCTTTTAGAGTTTGAGAACAAGACGGGCAATCCAATAGATCAGTCATACTCACCGAGAATAATTTCTCAGGCTCATGTTCTTCGACAATATCAATGGGATCGCCCATTGATTCCACGGATTCATCCAGAATTTCCTCCATGGCATCTTCTTCAACAATGTTCTCTATTGATGGGGGAGCGGGTACCGTAAATTCAGTTGAACAAGGAGGTGCACAACGTGCTCTACCATCATAATTCCAAGGTATCAACAATGAACGACTACATTCAGGACATTCGACTTCTCGCTTACGACTATCTTCCGTCGCTTCCTGTTTCACTTTATTTCTCTTGGAAGGCTTATCCGCCCCTAACGATGATTTCTTTTCTTTGAAAGCAGAACGAGCAGTAACGGCAAGTACAAGACCAATTACTGAGCCAATACCAATGGAAACCCAGGGAACTTCAACACCAGCCACATCCTCGACAGTCACTGCAGATTCAATAGAAAGTGTATTCTCAACAGTGAGAGAATCAGATGAAATCACTGCTCGAATAACTACTGGATTCCCACTTGGCCATGGTGATATTGTGACATCAAAGTCATTCGATGTTCCAGCCTCAATATCTTGGAGAATCTGATCTGCAAGAACATAATCCGTTGCTGCATCGATAAGACGTAGGCGAGCATTGGTGAGAACGTCTGTGCCAGAGTTATCCACTTTTACGCTAATTTCAACAGTATCACCTGCAGAAGGAAGGCTCGTTGTAGCTCCATTCACAATGATGCTCGCATCAATAACTGGAGCAGAGGTGCTAACTGTTACAATCACCGGCTGAGGTGTAGACCATCCATCAGGACGGGCTTCAATCTGTAATCCACTGATATCTGGTGACCCAAGGACAAGTTCGTGCATCCTAGAGCCAGGAGAGAGTATTAGCGCATGTTGCTGAAGTTGAACTGATTGACTTGACTTAGTACCATCCACCATCAGAATTACGCTGCGATTACGCCCTGGATCAAGTGTAGTCTCAAATGTGACTCTTAATCCATCCTCGTCTGTCCAGGTATAGTGCGGCTCAGAGATTGTCAAACTCTGCGCAGGTGAAACGAGAAGGGTCGAATTCCCAGATAAGTCGGTGCCAATTACAGAATCATTTGATTGGATTGACCATGACACATCTAGACTTCCATTTGTAAGCGGATATAGAGGAGATGAAATCTCCCGACTTGAACCTGGACCGATTTCAATTATCGGACCTGTGGTCTCAATACCTTCGATAACGACAACCATGTAGGCACTGCCAACCATATCGCCGTCGTTATGCACCAGCACAGAAAGGTCTACGCTATCACCGACATGCGGAGGGTAACCCACGAATGTAGCTCCTCGGGAGCCCGCCATTGAGAGGGATGCTCCCGCATCGGCAGCTATAGGCTGTGAAAGGAGGGGAGTCAACATTAGAACGAGAATGAGATGGACCCAAGGTTTCGCCTCCATACACCTCCCTCCGCATCCGCAAACCATAGGGCTTCCTGATTCAAGATTCTCATCGGTTGCCTTTATCCACCCCTAAGGATTGGTCGGTTTGAGATGTCAGCAGAGGAACTGGTAAATGTGTCTCCGGAGGAGATTATTGACCTACTGTTGACTAGGCGCCGGCTTCTAAAAGATCAGTTGCCATATATGATCCAAGGACTAGAAGAAACACGGGACCAAATGCAAATCTCATATGACGCACTTAAGCCAAAGTACCTAGTAAAAATGGATGAGATTAATCGCTTTAGAATGGAGAGGGATGAGTCTCATTCTGAAGCAAAAGAACTCCGAATAAAGGTCGAAAAAATCCAGAATGATTTAGTTAATACTGGGCAAATGATGAGTTTGGACCCACGCTGGAAGAAAGATAAGTTACTTTCAGAATTGAATGCCATCGATGACCGAATCCAAACTTCTGCCCTAGATCATGTAGAAGAGCGTAAACTACTCGAAGAAAGAAGAAAACTAATCCGTAGAAACGATGATTGGCTAGAGGAGAGAAAACAGGCAAATCCAGAACTTGCAAACTATGTACAAGGCCGAAGGGATATGTCGCGCCTCTACCAGAGTGGTAACAAAGCTCACCAAGATATGATTCAGGCTCTTGAAAAATCTGCATCTGAGAGGAAGAAATTCAACCAAATCAGGAAAGATCTCCGTGACGCCAAGAACCAATTGGAAGCGGCGGCTCGTCTAATGACAGAATCCGAACAGGCCATTGCTTACTGGACTCGGAGGAAGGAAGAGGGCATCGGTGAAATCGAACCTAATCCAATGGATAAGGAACCGAAATTCCACATCCACAATCTTGGTGGAAAAGCTCAGAGCATTCGTGATGGAAAGACATCTTCTCCAGCCCAACGACGAGATAGGCGTAATCGTAAGAAAGCGAGGGAAGAAGAATGAGTGACAAAAAACGCTCCGGAAATCGGGGTAAGCGTCGCACTAATCGTCAACAAGGGGGGAGTTCGGAGAAAAAGCGATCAAACCTATTCAAGGATCTTGAAAAACTTGCAATTCATCAAATTGAGGAGATGCTTCGTGAGGTAAAGAGCGATATCAGAAGTACAGAGGCTCAATCCGAATCACTCCGTAACGAAAGAAGACAATTGATTGAGATTGTGACTAGCCTACGAGAATCTCTCAAGAAAGGAAGTGCGGATTCTAAAGAGAAACGTTCACTCAGGAAACAACTCTCTACTTTTCAAAATCAGCGTCATGAGGCACAGAATTTTCGTGATGATGCAAATCGGAGAGTGCCGCCTGTTCTCGACCAGATTATGGATTCACTAAAGCATAGACATCGACTTCTCACAACTATGATGAATGACCTAAATGAGATGCCTAGCTTGGAGGATGAAATTCGCCTCTTCCAAAGTTTTCTCGAGTATCAAGCAATGTATGAAGTCAAAATTCAATCAATGGAAGCGCACAAGCGTATGATTGCTGCTATCGAAGGAATTCGTTCCATCATGAAGCAATTCAAAGATATTGATGAGAAAGGGAAGGAACGGAAGAAAAATGTCGCTGAATCAACACCAAGAGTTGAGGAAGAGAACATTGGATGGTCGGAAGTTCGTCGTATCTCATCTCGAATCGAAGAAATTGATCGAATGCATCGCGAATGTCGTTCCGATAGGGGAAAACTCATTCGAGAAAGAGGGCGTCTTCAAGCCTTCCTTAAGATACGTGAAAGCAATAGCGGTAGAGACCGTATCAATCCAGAAGAGGTAAAAGAAAAGGCTGCCAGCGGAGGAACACTCTCTATCTCCGACCTTGATACTCTACTAGCTTCAGGAAGTTTGTCTGAGATTGGAACGGTCGAACAAAAAGAATCCAGCACAGATGGAAAGAGGAAGAGAAAGCGTAACCGAAGAACTGGGGCTTCACGAAGCCGCCCCCGTGAAACAAATCTCAGCCGAGATCGCGACCAGAGGGGCGCCTGAATGCCACAATTCGAATGGGAGCATCTGACCTCACCTCTCACAATGGTAGATGCAGAACAGATTACACGTCTCCTGCATAGAACCACTGGAGAGAGACTTACTATCGATCGTGTTCTGATGTACCCCTTGGAACATGGTAGTGCCATCATCATGAGAAAAAAGGGGGAAATCATCTGCTGTTTAATCTGGATTACTTCTGAATCAGATACTGCTCGTGTGATAGGTTTTGGTGTAGACCCTATGCACCAATCAAAAGGAATTGGTAGTGAATGTTGGTCAATCCTAAAGCAATCAGTAAAAGCGGCTGGACTAACTCGAATTACTCTTGAAGTACGAGTGAACAACGATGGTGCTATACGATTCTACAAAAAACGCGGACTACGACCAATAGGCTGGCTTAGAGGATATTATCCAGATGCTCTGGGTATTCTCATGTCAGGGCCCGTAGATTCATCAAAACCATGCAATTAAATCCCGATGTGTAGGCTTTATGGTATGCTTGACCGGTTAATGGACGACCTTGTCGACCGTGCCGAAGTCGCTTGGTGCACATTAGTTGGAAATGATGGTGTACCGGTTCGTACTCGACCAGGTATTCTAGCCACTCCTGAAGTAGCCGCAGCTCTAGTAGATACAATCATTGCCAAAGCAGAAGAACACCTTGATGGAGCACGATTAACTAGAATGAGTCTGCTTGCTGAACAAGGAATAACCATCCTAGTTCGCATCAATGAAAACCACGTATTAATTGTCACAGGAACAGATTCACGTGAGCATGGCACGCTTCGATCCGTGGCCTCCGAAGTCGCAGAGAGAATGAAACCACTTCTTGCAAGTGAGTTCAGTCGAACAACGGCCCGATAATCTCCAGACCTGTTTGACCAACTTGGATCGCTTGCTTCTCCATACTATGGCGAATGTGGCGCATCTTCTCAACTTGCAACGTCCGTACAATCTGACCATTGCGGAGATCCAACCCCATGTTTAGGATTGCATCAGCAAGGAAGCCTTCGTTACCTTCCAATTCAGCTTGCTGCCCAGAATAACGCTCTGTAATAATGAAAGTATAGAGCCCCTGTGTCCGGAGAAAATCGAAGAAGTCGAACATCTTCTTCCTCATCTCTTCATTAACAGTGGTGAGGCTGTAAATAGCACCAAGAGAATCAAGCACAAAAACACGAAAATTACTCCCTTCTTTCTGCTTGAAGTGCTCAATCATTTTCCTAGTGAATTTGAGATAATCCATGTTCTGATTGTCTTTTCGAAGTTCAGTAAAATCAGTAATCTGAAGATTAGGAGGAAGGCGAATTCCAAGGGATTGAGTGGCCCTAGTCAAACTTGGCACTGTTTCCTCTACCGTGCAATAGAGGCCAAAACCTCCTTGATTAGATAGGTGATTCGTAATCATTGTCATACAAAAACTGGACTTCATTGAACCCGGGGGACCAGTGACCAGTGTCAGATACGGAGCAGCGACATCACGCTCCATTACTCGATTCATGCCTGCGATTCCCGAGAGGAACATACTTCTCCACCAATTCGGGTCAGACGAAACGATATCATAACTCTTCTTCATCTACCGTAGAGCAGTCATCGATTCCTATTGCGTTTTGCTTATATCCCGTGGTCTATTGGTTAAGGCGTACTGTCCCCGTGGGCTAGAGGCGATTCCATGAAAGAAACCCTCGGCAAGATGAAGGGTGTCATCGAAAAGAAGACACATTCAGCACGTGAAGAGAGGAATCGACAGAATGAACACGTAAAATCGTGGATTGAAACACGGAGAGGTGTGCAATCTACTTTGCGTCAACTTATGGACGAAGTTGATCGCCAGCAGACAATCCGTGATATTGAGAATCAGAAAGTTCGTGGCCTCAAGGATATCAGAACACAAAGAGTAGAGGAATACAAGGCAATCAAAGAAGAGTATGTCACACTACGGAACTCTCGAGGAGATGTTGAACAGAACCGTAGAAAAACACGTAGTGCTCGTAGTGTACGTGAGGAGATAAATGAACTCGAAATGAGATTCATGCAAGGCAGAATTACAGAAAAAAAATTCAACGAACGTGCTGTAGAACTTCGTCGACAATTGAAGGAAGCAAGTAGCACCCCTGAGGTCTCAAGCGACTTCCCTGAACTCCAAGCCAGATTGAACGCTGCTAAGACTGCTGAAGAGGAAGCTCATGCTGCCGTAGATACCGCTGCAAGCACCGCTCAAGCAGCACACGAATTAATGCAAGAGATTCGTAAAGAGGTTAACGGCCTTCGAGAGAAACATACTGAGGCTCATCGGAAAGTCGAAGGGTTTCGCCGCATTGCAGATAACCATCATCGAAGATTCGTCGTTGGAATGCGAGTTATGCAATCGATTGATGGCATTATGAACACCTCTGCAGAGGACGATACAAATGATGGAACCGCGAGTGTGGAGGCTCGTGACCTAATGGACCTCTTGATGTCTGGAGAAACCTTGGGTCTCGATGATCTCATGGCGTTCCAACGAAATAACTGAAGTGATTCTATGATTGAACAATCCGAGATTAAGACCATACTCGAGGATTATGATCAACTCAAACTCCGAATAGGTATGACTGCAAGTCATAGCGCCCTAGACCTCTGTGACGGAGCGATTGAAGAAGGATTTCCTACTGTAGCTTACTGCCAAAAAGGAAGAGAACGAATCTACTCAGAATACTTCCGTACTCAGCGAAGTAGTTCCGGACGTGTTCGACGAGGCATGGTGGATAAGACCGTTGTTCTTGACCGCTTTGATGGGATTCTCAACTCTGAATTTCAACAAGGAATGCGTGATCGGAATATGATTTTCATCCCAAACCGCGCATTCACCTCATACTGTGGAATTGACCGTATCGAGAATGAATTTAGAGTTCCAATGTTCGGGACTCGATCGATGCTCCGTATGGAAGAGAGGACTGAGGAGTTTGACTACTATTGGCTTCTAGAAAAGGCCGGACTACCTTATCCTGAAGCGATTGAAGACCCTCAAGACATCGATTGTCTCGTCATTGTAAAACTACACCATGCGCAGAAAAAACTCGAACGTGGCTTTTTCACATGTGCATCCTACGAAGAATACGTTGAGAAGTCGAGAGAACTCCTTTCTCAAGGCGTCATTGATGAGGAGAGTCTCAAAACCGCTAGAATCGAGCGGTATGTTATCGGCCCAGTTTTCAATTTGAACTTCTTCTACAGCCCCCTAGAAGAAGACATGCCACAACTTGAGTTACTTGGCGTAGACTGGCGCTTTGAGAGTAGCCTAGATGGACATGTTCGACTCCCTGCTCCTCAACAGATGACAATGCCAGAGCACCAACAAATTCCTGAGATGACGGTTGTAGGACATAACACTGCGACAATCCGAGAATCGCTTCTAGAAGGTGCATTCGAATTAGGTGAAAAATTCGTTAAGGCCAGTAAGGAACATTATGATCCTGGCGTCATCGGTCCATTCTGCCTCCAGACATGTATCGATAAGGACATGAATTTCCACATCTATGATGTAGCGCCACGTGTCGGTGGAGGGACAAATGTTCACGTCAATGTTGGCCACCCATATGGGAACTCCCTCTGGCGCCGCCCAATGAGTACTGGCCGACGTATTGCATTGGAAATTCGACGAGCTGCTGAGCAGGATAGACTGCTTGAAGTCCTTACCTGATTCCTGATGGAAGAGGATAAATCCGACCAGTGGTGGCATCTAGTAGGTCTGGAACCGACGATGGAGATTCAAGGACCCAAGCCGGAATTAGAACCATTCCTGATTCAATCTCAGCCGAAGAAGGATCAAGTTTCCATAGACCCTGAATTCTAACGGAAGCATCCTCCTTTGGAGAGTAAGGGCGGCGAGTCTGAGTTACCTGCTCGATATTCTGTCGGACTATAGCCTCCTCCATCCAACCTGGCGAGGGAAGAATTCGCAAGCGTGGACGATGGTTCAAGAACACTGGATCCTCAATAATTCGGAATGTACCGAACTGTGGGACCTCGAGAACACTCCACCAAGAACGTTCAGTGGAATCATTTGGACCACGAAGAATCCCTTGGACACTCCATACTCGCCCTTCAACTAGAACGGCAGTGGGTCGCACTCCTTTGAGTGGATTTCTTTCTAGCCACACCTCAAGATCAACTGTCGGTTCAAATGTGGCAACTTCAGCATGTAAGGTTTTGAACCAGGCAGATTCGAGACGTATCTCTTCAACTTCCTGTGGAACGGATTCGTTTTCGATATTGAGAGAACCAATTGAGGTTTTGATTTCACCAGAGAGAACAGCTTCTCCAATCCAAGATGCTAATTCTTCAGGCCCCCAAATCTCTGTTTTCAATCCCTCTCGCTCAGGGGGGATAAGACTCTTCGATAGGGGACGCTCAGAGATAAGCCAATGTTCTCCTAAGGGTGCATCAACAATCCAACGATCTAACTCAACCCGGTCTAAAACAGTCCAACCATCAGGAGCATGCCAAATCATAGTATAGAGACGAGCAGGGCCATTTCGTAATCCAATTGGAGGTTCAGAAATTCTACCAAGAGGGCGAATTGAAGCAGTTCCAAGTAAGTCTGGCGTAGGCTCCAATCTCGCACCACGATGTCGAAGGATACCAGTGATGAGTTCCTCCATCAGAAGAGGACAGTGCTGCAAGGACCATCAAGCGATTGGTGATTAGAGTTAATCACTCGACATTAGGACGGAGTGTTAGCAAATCCGAATCACCTGCATCGATGACGCTTAAGACGCTGACAGCAAACGGTTTTCCACAAGCAGCACCAAGTTCTCGATTAACTAGAGCTACCTGATGCATTGGCACATCCGGATGACGGCTGCGTAGATCCTCGATATAATCCGTAGGACAGTTCGCCGCGATAATTACCATCCGAGCATCACTCGAATTACATGCACTCATTGTCTGTCTCTGACCGAACAGAAGGTTACCGCTCGATATTGCATTCTTTAGTTGTCTTGCTAAGTCCATTTCATTCATCTCCATTCTCTGCCATTTGGCTTCTCATGGTGGATTCTCACTCCTCATTCGGGACGTAGAACAATTCTACACTTCCCGTACCGAGAGCAACTGGCTGACCAACAATAATGTTCTCAGCGACACCGGTCAAGTCGTCACGCTCTCCACGGACACCCGCATTAAGGAGGTGATTAACAGTAACTTCGAACGCAGCGCGTGCAAGAATACTGTGCTTATTTCCAGATACACCATGTCGTCCAATCGCACGAACCTCCCCCTCAGACGTCATAACATCAGCAACTGTGAGAAGATGTCGGACATCGACATCCAGCCCAGCACCCTCGAGAGTCATAGACATTTCATTGATAATCGATTGACGTGCAGCCTCAATACCGAGGTACTTTACAATCTCCATGATGTTGTTAGTGTAAGTCCTAGAACGATCTACACCCTGGAATTCACTGACCTTGGAAAGATTACTTCCAATCGTCGAAATGTAATATTCGCCAGTATCCTTAGTTGGTCCCTGAATATTAGCTCGAATAATGTCCTTGACACCCTTGAGTTTAATCTTACGAACCTTGTCCTCAAGAGCGAGCAAATCAGTGTATGTCGGAGGGTTAGCGGCAAGTTCCTTCAGATCATCCTCTTTCTTGATACCTGGAACGATTGTCAATTCACGAGGATTGTCATCAACATCTGCACCAACATAAAGACGTAGACTCTTGGATAACTTATCTCGAACCTCAGCACCAGTCATGCTCTTAGTTTTGAGATTTGCACGACGAAGATTGAGAGTGAGGAAACGCTGGGCTACATTCACATCGATATCTGCGATATCGGGAGTAAGAGTGGTCTCAAGAGATGCGGCAAGAGCTTGTACTTTCTTCTCATCTGTGTTGAAGGGTTTACCCTTCTCATCAACAGAATCCAGGAATATATTCATTGTTGGAGTATCGGGTGTCTTCCTAGCATCAACAATTTCAATGATTCGAGGCAAACCCTGAGTAACGTTGACAGTTGCGACACCAGCATAGTGGAAAGTACGCATAGTCATTTGTGTACCAGGTTCACCAATGGACTGTGCCGTGATGATTCCAACCGCTTCGAATGGATCAACACGAGTCTTCTGAAGTGCAGATTGAGTAGAGGCAAGAAGTGCCTCCATCTGCTTCTTAGTCAGTTTCTTGACGCCTCGGTTATTCAGGCCGGTTACAAGATCATTGATGATACGAGGTGTAAACCAGATACCTGCATCTACAGACGCATCTCGAATCTGGATAAACAACGGGTCATCTCGTGAAATATCCCGTTCAACCTGACTCATCTTAGATTCGGAATCATAGGACTGAAGACCACGAGTAGTAGTAGTACGACGATGTACCTTCTTACGCTTGATTGTGATTGTCTGTGCAGGTGCTGAGTCGGATTTGCTACCTTTACCCCCGCCTTGAACCATTTTGTGGATGCCTTCTGCGGTCTGGGAATCGGTTTTACAGATTGCAGATATCTGGACAGCAGTGAGAAGAACAACATCGTCCCACTTCCTGTCATCGGCAAGTTCGTGAGCATGTTGCTCCGCAATTCCAAGATCTTGGAGCTTCTTCTTCGTTGCACTCTTAACGGTCATAATCACTCACCTCCAAGTGCATCATCGAGGACTGCACTAACATCGAACGGTTCACCCTTCTTAGATCGGGCTGGATCAACAGAATCTTCACCGTAATGGAATTGAATGATTCGATTCGCCGTGTTACGAACTGATGCAGGTGCATCATCCCACACTTTGAGATCATCCATGGCGTTAATCAGCCGACGCTGCATGTATCCAGACTTTGCAGTTCGAACAGCTGTATCTACCAGAGATTCTCTTCCAGATACAGAGAGCATGAAGAATTCTGTTGGTTCCAGACCACGCTTGAATGATGAAGATACGAAACCCTTCTCTTTTGCACCGCGAGCATTACGGCCGAAGTGGGGGAGAACACGATCTTGATAACCGCGTTCTAGACGCTTACCACGAACCTTCGGCTGTCCAATAGAACCTGCCATCATAGCAAGATTGTCCATGTTACCACGGGCACCAGATGTGGCCATGAGAACAGCTGCATTGTCATCCTCAAGTACGTTCTTCGCAACCTCAGAGGTTGCACTCTTGCAACGATCTAGGATACCTAGAATATTCTCTTCAAGGGTTTCAAGTGGAGTTCGTCCTGGGCGAGTTTCATACTTTGAACCGTCCTTACCGAACTTTACAAGTTCAGCATCTACTTCATCGGAAGCTGTCTGATTGATAGCATGAATTTCCTGAGTAGCCTCAGGAGGAAGATCTTGATCATCGATTCCCGTTGTGAAGCCCATCGAAGTACAAATTGCAATCGTCATACGAGTCATACGATCGAGGAACTTCGCTCCTTCCTCTGTACCATGAGTCTGTACCACTGCATCGAGCAAACGGCCGTCTTCTGCTCCAATAGCCCTCTTATCGAGAGTTCCAGTAACGTGACCATCCTTGACTAGAACTGTGTCATTACTACGACTTGTGTATTCAAGGCGGAATCCATCAGGAACAATGAGACTCATAAGGTCAGTTCCGAGGTAACCTACGACACCATCACGCTCGACTTCAGCTGGTAAATTACCAGACCATCCAACCTGACCGAGTACATCCAAAGCAATGCTCTTAGGAATTAGACGGGGTATGGGATTTCCTTTCTCGTCTTGTGCCCCGTGAGTTAGAAGGTATGCGCCCGAGATATGGTCGTGAATACCACCAATTACAGCGCCACCATATCGAGGAGTGATGATATGTTCCTGAACGCGCATCAGAATCTTCGCTTCAGCTCGAGACTCTTCAGACTGAATCACGTGCAGATTCATCTCGTCACCATCGAAATCAGCGTTGTAAGGAGTACAGACAGCGAGGTTGAATCGGAAGGTTTTGCCGTCCATGACGCGAACCTCATGAGCCATCATCGACATACGATGAAGCGATGGCTGACGATTGAAAATAGCGATATCTCCATCGATAAGATGCCGTTCGACGGTCATTCCTGGACGAGGATTTCCGTATATGTCGTAAGTAGAGAGGCGATCCTCAGTCTGAGTACGATAGGTCTCACCGGTGTGTTCGTCTTCGATGGCAGGACTGCCACAATGTGGACAATTGACCTCAAGATGTTCAGGGAACGCTTCACCGGGGTTATTCCTCTCAAAGAGCCATCGGTGGTGGATTATAGCACGAGTATCAGTATCTGGAAGAGGGAGACCGTGTTCATCTTCGCCTCGTAAATTACGAAGTGTATTTTCAAGATCGACCTCAATCTTTTCTTCGACAGTTCCAGAATCAGTCTGGTGTTGTAACTTGCGGATTTCTAGCCCAGGTAAGAAGTTTGGAGCAGGGAGACATGTGTTGAGATCAGGGCGAGCACCAGTGTATGGTTCTTCATCGCTGGCACCAGATACACATTCACCATTTAGACAACGGAAGCCGGCCCAAATCCACTTGGTCCGATCAGTGATACGAACACGGAAACTATCTCCACGTACGATGTAGTTTACACCAGGATGCACATCAGGACCGCGGAGAATCATTTGGCGCATCTGCTCCATATTTCGAGGTGTAACTCGGATTGGAACTGTCAACTCTTTCGCTGTAGGTAGAGGAACTCCTACCTCGTTGATACCAAGTTTCGGATCCGGACTGATGACGGTTCGTGCACAGAAGTTCACACGCTTACCAGAGAGATTGCTTCGGAAGCGCCCCTCCTTCCCTTTAAGCCGCTGAGTCAGTGTCTTGAGAGTACGTCCCGAACGGTGCCGAGCAGGAGGAATTCCACTCGTCTGGTTGTCGAAGTAGGTAGTAATGTGGTATTGAAGGAGTTCCCATAAATCCTCAACGATGAGTTGTGGGGCACCAGAATCACGATTCTCTCTAAGTCTTTGATTGATACGAAGTACGTCCACCAACTTGTGAGTCAAATCATCTTCAGAACGGTCACCACTGTCAAGAGTAATTGATGGTCGAACAGTAATAGGAGGCACAGGTAGAACCTTCATGATCGTCCACTCAGGGCGACTCGAGTTAGGCTCGATTCCCAAGAAAATTAGGTGCTCATCAGGAATACGTTCCAACCATTCGCGAATATCTCGAGGATTTAGCTTGTGCTCACCCTTGTCGAACTTTTCCTTGAATGTCGATGGCTTGTCAAGTTGAATCGCTCCCTGTTCAGCCCCACAGTGCATACAGATACGGCGCTTAGCACTCTTGCATTCCTTTTCGATTTCCTTAATCATCTTGGAATATTCTGGAGAACCAACACCGTGCTTCTGGATAATCTCGTTTATGCGGTCACGATAGAAATCTTGCTCAGATTTCTCTTCATCCTGAGGGTGGCTTCCCGGCTGACCGTTTAGAAGAATCTTGTTACAATCATTGCAAGTGGAAGAAAGACACGACTTAATCAACGGTACGAAACCAATGTGAACAACAGGAAGTTCAAGTTGAATGTGTCCGAAATGGCTCGGACAATCTTCATGCTTGTTACCACAAGTCATACAGCGCATACCAGGGTCAATGACACCCATCTTGGTGTCCATAAGTCCCTGACGGAATGCATGGCCATCATCCTTGTACGTATCAGCAGTTTTGACCTCGACAGAAGACATTTTACGAATCTCGTTAGGGTCCATCAAGGTGAACTTGATCGTTCCAATCCGCTTAGGGATCTTTGCAACATCGCGCGCTCTCATCTTCGGTCCTCCAGTTCGATTCTCATAGCAACACCGAGAGATTTCATCTC
>MDSW01142831.1_pt1 | contig 14087 bp, 12 predicted proteins | sample 811171 | NCBI WGS metagenome assembly MDSW01 (sample SAMN05326641, study PRJNA326480) | marine metagenome | isolation source: seawater | place: Atlantic Ocean: North West | collected 2012 | reverse complement strand
CGGCGCGCGCGCTCGAGGCGTCGGGATGCGATGCGCTCGTGGCGATCGTCTCTTCCGAGAGGGTCGCCGTTTCTCTCCCGCCGTCGTTCAAGGTGCATCACGTGGCGCCGGGCCTGCCGCTCTCCGAGAGCTGGCGAGCGGCGCGCGGCGTCGCAACGAGCCGCCGGGCAGAACGTGCGCTGTTCGTGCTGGGCGACATGCCTTTCGTTTCAACCGACACGCTCCGCGCCTTGGTAAATAACGAGGGCGGCAGCCGCGCCTGCACCTTCAACGGTATCCCGATGCCGCCAGCGCTTCTGACCGCGCACGACTTGAGACACGCACCCGATCAGGACGAAGATCAAGGTGCCCGGGAGCTGTTGCGCGCCCTGCCGCCCAAGTCGCTCATCCCCCTTTCAGCCGAAGAGGCGAGTGACATCGACACGCCCGAAGACCTTCGCCATCATCGGGTTAACGTCAGGCGTGAGGATCGTGCCTGACACGTTCTCCAGGGCGCGTATTGTCGGGAAACTGATCCTGGCGCGGACGCGAGTTCGGCTTGCGTGAGCCCACTCCCCATGCGCTCGGCTCTCAAGACCGACAAGAGACGACAGCGTCCAACGCCCGTCCGTAATTTTCAGCTTTTCGTCCCGATCTCATCGAGTGCGCGGCAGAGCCGTTCCGTAACCTGCTCGGTGCTGGCTGTGCCGCCGAGGTCGCGCGGGCGACTCTCGGGATCGGCTGTCACGACCTCGATCGCGCGCATCATTTGCGCCTCGGCCTCGGTCTCTCCCAGATGCCCCAGCATCATTGCAGCACTCCAGAAGGTGCCGATGGGATTGGCGACGCCCTTGCCGGTGATATCGAAGGCCGAGCCGTGGATCGGCTCGAACATCGACGGCGCGGCGCGTTCGGGGTTGAGATTGGCCGTGGGGGCGATGCCGATGGAGCCCGCGAGCGCCGCTGCCAGATCCGAGAGGATGTCGGCGTGGAGGTTCGTGGCGACGATCGTGTCGAGCGAACGCGGGTCGAGCGTCATGCGCACGGTCATCGCGTCGACCAGCATCCGGTCCCATGTCACGTCGGGAAACTCGGTCGCGACCTCGGCGGCGATCTCGTCCCACAGCACCAACCCGTAGCGCTGCGCGTTGGATTTCGTCACCACCGTCAGACGCTTACGCGGGCGCGCCTGAGCCTGCGAGAAGGCCACGCGCATGATGCGCTCGACGCCGGTGCGGGTGAAGATGGCGGTCTCGGTAGCGACCTCATGCGGCTGGCCGCGATGGCTGCGCCCGCCCTGCCCCGCATATTCGCCCTCGGAGTTCTCGCGCACGATCAGCCAGTCCAGATCTTCCGGACCGACACCCGCAAGCGGGCTCGACAGGCCCGGCAGGATCCGGGTGGGCCGCAGGTTCGCGTATTGATCGAGCCCCTGACAGATCGCGAGGCGTAGCCCCCAGAGCGTCAGGTGATCGGGCACGTCCGGAGCGCCGACTGCGCCGAATAGGATCGAGTCATAGGCTCGCAGCGCATCGACCCCGCCCGCGGGCATGAATGTGCCCTCGCGCTGAAAGCGTTTCGAGCCCCAGTCGAAGCGGTCGACCTCCAGCCGGAACGCGTTGGTCTGGCGGCTCAGGTGGTCAAGCGCCGTCAGTGCGGCGTCGACCACTTCCGGCCCAATCCCATCGCCGGGAATGGCCGCGATACGATGAACCCGGGTCGTCATGGCCGCATCACTTCTTCAGCCACGCCTTGAAGGCGTCACCGTAATCGGGATGCCAGCGCGACAAGGGCGGGCGGTTCTCGGTGATGTCGCCAGCTGCCCAGAGGATACGCTTCACATCCGTCGCGCGATCCACGTCGTTGTCGGGGCACAGAATGTAGAAATCGCCGCGCTCGATCGAGTCGAAGAGGAACTCCACGACCTGCTCGGGCGTCCATGCATCGGCAGGTTTCTCGGTGCGCCCGCCCGCGGTGAGGGGCGTGTAGACGAAGCCCGGAATGAACAGCCGCGCCTCGACCTTGCAGTCTTCGCGGTTGCGCAGCTCGTGCTGCAGCGCCTCGGTAAAGGCCTTCACGCCGGCTTTCGACACGTTATAGGCCGGATCGCCCGGAGGCGTGGTGATCCCCTGCTTGGAGCCGGTATTGACGATCAGGCCCGACGCGCCCGAGGCGATCATGCGCGGCGCGAAGATCTGGCTGCCCCGGATGATGCCACCCATATTCACGTCGAGGATGCGGTCCCAGTTGCCTTCGGCGTCGAAGATCGAGCTGCCGGGCTGCATGCCCGCATTGTTCATCAGCAGATTGACCGGCCCGAAATGCGCCCAGACCTCATCGGCGAGCGCCGTGAGCTGCGCGCGGTCCGAGACATCGGTGGCCTGCGTCATTACGTCAGCCGCCGCCGCTCCCGCAGCGATCAGGGCGTCGTAGGCGGCTTCGAGGGCCGCCCCCGGCAGATCGGCGATGCAGACACGCATCCCCAGCCCGGCGAGGTGGCGGGCGGCGGCGAGGCCGATACCCGAGGCCCCTCCGGTGACGACTGCGACATTGCCTTTGGCGAGAGCGGGATGCATGGGATTTCTCCTTTTTTCGTTCGGTGTCCGAGATCGGCGCGCCTCAGGCGGTTGCGCCGGCGAAGACCTCGAAATCAGTGTCGATGATGGTGGGTGTCGACGGGCGCTCGGGCGAGGCCAGAACCTCCTCGATCGCCTTCTTGCCGATGAGATAACGGTTCGAGCGGACGGTCGAGAGCGGCTGGGGCAGCTCCTTGCCGATATCGAGACCGTTGAAGCCGAATATGGCGAATTGGTCAGGCAGGCTGATACCTTCGGCAAGGCAGTGGAAGACGCCGCCCACGGCCATGTCGTCGTTGGAATAGACCGCGACGTCGATCTGCGGGGCCGACGCACGCAGGCGCGCGGTCTGCTCCCGGCCCGTCCCGACCGAGCTGGGTCCGTCGTCGATCGCATGCGCTTCGATCGAGAGTCCCGCTTCGGACAGCGCCTCGCACAACCCGTCATAGCGCAGCCGCGCCCGGCGGTCGGCGTTCCAGTCATGGCCGACATAGCCGAAATGGCGGTAACCGCGCGAGATCAGGTGGCGACCGATCGCGTGGCCCGCGCGGCGATGCGAGGTGCCCACCGCGATGTCGATCGGCGTGCTGTCGATATCCATCATCTCGACGACGCGGATGTCGCTTTGCTCGAGCATCTTGCGGGTGGCGTCGGTGTGGTCGAACCCGGCGAGCAGGATCGCGGCGGGTTTCCAGCTCAGAATACCGCGCACGACGGCTTCTTCGCGGTCGACATTGTAGTCCGTGGTCGAGATCACCGGCTGCAGGTCGCTTCCTTCGAGCCCGGCATGGACGCCCTGCAGAACCTCCGGGAACACGATGTTGGAGAGCGACGGGATGACGACGCCCACGAGGAAGGAGTCGAGCGAGGCCAGCGAGCCCGCGATGCGGTTGGGGACGTAGCCCATCGCGCGGACCGTCTCCATGACCTTCTCGCGGGTGGACTCGGCGACGAGCCCCTTGTTGCGCATGATCCGCGATACCGTCGACTCGCTGACATTGGCACGGCGCGCGACCTCGCGCACCGTGATCTTGCTTTTGCGGTCAGGCAATCGCTGCTTGGTCCCCATGACGCTTTCCTCCAATTCCTTTCGGGCAAGCCCGAGTCAATGACCCAGAAATGCACCTAGCGGCAGCGTTTTCATAGGCCATACGTACATGGGCGCTAAAAACATCGCGGGGACCGTGGCGATCATACCTCCACGTATTTGCGCCACGGATGCGCTTCCTTGAAGCCCAGAACCTCGCGCGCCTTGCGGTTCGAGATCGGCGCCTCGTCTGGACCCATCTCGCGAGTGATCGGCGTGTTCGGGCAGTATTTCTTCAAGAACTCGGTGGTCGGCATATCGGCGGTGATCGTGTCGTTGACCGCGTTGAACACCTGATAGCCCAGCCCGTCCTTCTCGATGCACAGATGCACGATCTCACCCAGATCGCGGGCGTCGATATAGCTCCAGGCGTTGCGCTTGCGGCTCATCGGGTCCTTAAGGAAGCCTTTGAACATGCCGTATTCATCCGGCTCGATCACGTTACCGATGCGCAGCGCATAGATATCCGCGCCGTAGCGGGCGGCGAAAGCGCGGGCGGTCTTTTCGTTGCAGACCTTGGAGAGGCCGTAGCTGTCCATCGGATCGCTGTCGTAATCTTCCTCGAGCGGGAAGGAGTGGAAATCCTTGTCGCCCTCGGCGAAGCACACGCCATAGGTCGTCTCGGACGAAGCGATGATCACCTTGCGCACGCCGAGCTTCATCGCCGCCTCGAGCACATTGTAGGTGCTCATGACATTGGCTTGGTAGGTCACGTTGTCGGGTTCGATCAGCACGCGCGGGATCGCGGCGAAATGCACGATCGCATCGGGCGGCGAAGGCGGCGCGCCCTTCTCGAACCCGCCGAAGTCGTGGTGGGTGGTCAGCGCGTTGAACACGGCGCCGCTGTCGGTCACATCGGTGATCAGCGTGTTGACGCCGGGCAGGTCGAGCGGCTTGAGGTCGACATTGAGCACATCGTAGCCCTTGCTCAGCAGATGCGGCACCGCATGACGCCCAGCCTTGCCGGTTCCGCCTGTAAATACTACGCGCTTGGTCATTTCAGTCTCCGTTTCGTTCATTCACATTTGGTTCGACGGGACGGCCTCAGCCGGTCGCCGCCAGCATCACGCTTTCCTGCGTGGCGTTCTCTCGGGTCAGTTCGCCGCTGATCTTCCCCTCCTTCAGCACGATCACACGGTCGCTGATCGCAAGGATCTCCGGCAGATCCGAAGAGACGACGATGATCGACATCCCCTCCTCGGCCATCTTGCCCAGCAACGTGTGGACCTCTGCCTTTGCGCCGATGTCGATCCCGCGCGTCGGTTCGTCGACGATCAGGATCTGCGGTCGCCGCGCGGCCCATTTCGCCAACACGACCTTCTGCTGGTTGCCGCCCGACAGGTTGAGCACCTTCTGCTCGGGCGACGGCGTCTTGATGCCCAGCGCGCGGATGTAATCCGCACAGGCCGCGGTTTCCTTGCGACGGTTCACGAAGTCGAGGCTGCAATAGTCACTCAGATGCGTCAGCGAGAAATTCTCGCGCACCGACATGCCGAGGACAAGCCCGCGCGACTGCCGATCTTCGGTCACAAATCCGAGCCCATGCTCGATCGCGTCCGAGGGAGAGGAAATCCGCGTCGGTTTGCCGTTGATCGAAATCTCGCCGCTATGGGGGCGGCTGCCGAAGATCATCTCCATCACTTCGGTCCGCCCGGCGCCGACCAGACCGAAGAAGCCCAGCACCTCGCCGCGACGCAGGTCGAAATCGACGTCGCGCACGAAGACGCCTTCGTCTTTCACGCGCTTCTCGGTGAGATTGCGCACCGACATCAGAACCTCGTCGGTCGCATGGGAGATGTGATGGCCGAACAACTGGTCGAGTTCACGATCCACCATCAGGCGCACCAGCAGGTCGCTCGTCATCTCGGACACGGGCCGGGTGTCCACGGTGCGCCCGTCGCGCAGCACGGTGACGCGGTCGGCGATCTCGAAGATTTCCTCGAGCTTGTGCGAGATGAAGACGATCCCGACACCCTGCGCGGCCAGCTTGCGCGACATGCGCAACAGCGTCGATGCCTCGTGGTGGCTCAGCGACGCGGTCGGCTCGTCCATGATGATGAGTTTGGAATTGTAGGAGATGGCGCGGGCGATCTCGATCAGCTGCCTCTGGCCGATCGAAAGCGTGCCGACCATCGCTTCAGGGTCGATTTCCACGCCAAGCTCGTGCAGCACCGCGCGGGTGTCCGCATTCATCTTGGTGCGGTCGATCAGGCCGGTGGGCAACAGCGGCTCGCGCGCGAGAAAGACGTTCTCGGCGACGGTGAGGTTATTCACCACCGCGAGTTCCTGGTAGATGATCGAGATGCCAAGCGACCGGGCATGGACCGGGTTCTTGATGACGACGGGTTCGCCCTCGACCCGGATCTCGCCGCCCGGATCGGCGCGCAGCACGCCGGTCATGATCTTCATCAGGGTGCTCTTGCCGGCGCCGTTCTCACCCGCCAGCACATGCACCTCTCCGGAATTGAGATGCAGGTCGACGTGGTCCAGCGCCTTCACCCCGGGAAAGGTCTTGGAAATGCCGATCATTTCGAGAAACGGTTTCATCGCGGCCTCTGGCTGAAGAATGTCGGGCGGGGCCGCGTTTGGCCCCGCCCAGGTCTTGTCGGAGATTACTTGGTGTAGCTGTCGAGGTTGTCGGCAGTCACAACGGTCACACCGGTGTCGATGTTCTGCGGATCGGTCTCTTCACCCTTGATCTGGGCCACGAGATGCTCGACCGCCAGCTTGCCCATCGTGATCGGGCGCTGCACCATGATGCCGTCGATGAAGCCTTCCTTCACGCCTTTGATCGTGTCGGGCAGATCGTCGAAGGCAAAGACCTTCAGCTGGCCTTTCTTATCCGCGAATTCCTGCTGCGCGAGAACCTTCGCCACGGCCGGGCCACCGACCTGGCTGATGCCGAAGATGCCCGAGAGGTTCGGGTTGGCGCGCAGGAGCGCCTCGGTCACCGACACGGCGCGGGCGAGGTCATCCTCGGTGCCTTCGGTCGCGACCAGCTTGATGTCGGGATAGTCGGCCAGCGCTTCCTTCACGCCGTCGATCCGCTCGTTCAGGTTCGAGGCGCCGAGCTGACCGGTGACGATCGCCACTTCACCCTTGCCGCCGAGCGCTTCGGCCATGGATTTGCCCATGGTCACGCCAGCCTGCTTGTTGATCGTGCCGATATACATGCTGCGCGAGCTGTTGGCGCTGTCACTGTCGAAGGTGACGACCTTGATGCCCGCATCGGTGGCCTGCTTGATGATCCCTTCGACCGATTTCGGCTCGTTGACCGAGATCCCGATCCCGTCGACATGGCGTGCCATCAGGTCCTCGATGATCTTGACCTGCGTCGAACCCTGCGTGTTCGCGGGCACAACCCACTGATACTTCACGCCCAGTTCATTGGCCGCTTCCGCGCCACCGGTGTTGCAGTCGTCGAAGAACGGAACGGCCACTTTCGGCACGAGCGCCACGGTGATGTCCTGAGCATAGGACGCTGCCGTCCCCATACCGGTTGCCAGGGCCAGAACCGCAGCGGCGGCTTTCATTGCAATACGCATCTTGTCTCCTCCTCCGGACCCAACCAACCGCGGCGGGCCCCTGTTGTTGATGCAGTTTCGGTTTCACGCCCCGCACCGGGGCCTTCTTCGTCCGGATCTCGCGCCGCTCTCTCCTCTTCGAGACGCGGTCCGGCTTCTTGATCTTGTTCCTTCCCGGACGGCGCGGCTCAGCCGCGCCCGCCCATCCGATTGCGCAGCACGTCCAGGCTGACCGCGATCAGGATCACGCCGCCGGTAATGGCCTGCTGGGCATAGGTGTTGATGTTGAGCAGCACGACGCCGTTGGCGATCTCGCCGATCAAGGCTGCCCCGATGACCGCGCCGAGCACCGAGCCGATACCGCCCGCGAGGCTCGCCCCGCCGATTGCGGCCGCGGCGATCACTTCAAGCTCCGAACCGAAGCCGGACGCCGGCTCTGCCGAAAGATAGCGCGAGAAGGCGATGACGCCGGCCAGCGCGGAAATCGTCGAGGACAGCACGTAGACCGCGAGCTTGACGCGCTGAACCTTCACCCCGCTCAGACGCGCCGCGTTCTCGTTGCCGCCCGTGGCATAGACGTGCCGACCGAAGCGGGTCCGGGTCATGATGACCGTAAAGATGAGCGTCAGCACGAGCAGGATCACCACCGGCACCGGCACCGGGCCGACATAGCCCTGCCCCAGAAAGCTGAAGCTCTCGGGCGTCTCCGGGGTCAGCGGCACGCCGTGGGTGATCATGTACATAAGGCCGCGCCCGATGCTCAGCGTGCCGAGCGTCGCGATGAAGGGCGGCAGACCGATCGCGGTGATCAGCAGCCCGTTGGTCAGCCCGAAGGCAAGCCCGACACCGAGCCCCGCAGCCACCGCCGCATATTGCGAATAGCCCGCGTCGAAACAGAGCGCCGTGATCAGACCGGCAAGCCCCATCGCGGAGCCAACCGACAGGTCGATCCCGCCGGTGATGATGACCATCACCATGCCGATGCTCATGATCGCCGTCAGCGAGAATGCCCGCGACACGCCCATCAGGTTCGACACGGTCAGGAAATACGGTGTGAACAGGCTGATCAGCAGCCCCATCAGGATCAACGCGATCAGAACGTTGAATTCACGCATGTGACGCAGTTGAAGCAATTGATGCAGGACTCGCATGGATTTCCTTTCCGATGGCGTGACCGAATTTTCCGACAGTGCCAAAACGCCCCTCCCTTCTCCGCATCCCCGACGTTCCACACGCTCATCCCGGAACCGATCGCGTCGGTAAGGGGCTGGCGGGTCGGACGGGGATGCGCCCGAAAATGCTAGCGCTGCCATTCCTCCTGTGACAGCGCTGTCATATTGCGAACTGCAAAGACGACTTGTCAATCAGCAAATAACAAAAACTTGTCTCAGGACAGGTGTCGGAACGACGCGCCCTCCCCGGCGGAACATAGTTCCGACCCCCGCCGAAGCGTTTCAAACAAGGGTCTTGAGACATTCCGGCTTGTCATCGCGCCGGGTCCGTGGTGATACTCGCAATACATGACAGCGCTGTCATAGCCAACGGGACGAAAGCACCCAGACCGCAACAAAGGAGCCCGCCCATGACCGACGAAAGCTACGAATCACCCCGCCCCCTGGCGATGATCCACACCGTCGCCGGGCTGATCCCGGAACTCGAAGGTCTGGCGCAGAAGCACCTGCCCGACTGGAAAGTGTTCAACATGCTCGACGAGAGCCTTCTGCGCCTGACGATCCGCGAGGGGTCGGTCAGCCCGATGACGGCGCGACGCCTGACGGGCATGATCTGGTCGGCGGTCGATGCGGGGGCCGAAGCCGTCCTCGTGACCTGCTCCAGCCTCGGCGGCGCGGTCGAACGTATCGCACCGCTCTGTCCCGTCCCGCTGATCCGTATCGACGAGGGAATGGCGCAGGAGGCGGTCGCAAAAGGCCGCCGCATCGGCGTGCTCGCAACCCTGCAATCGACCCTGACACCCACCGTCGAACTGGTCGAACGCGTCAGCCGCGAGGCCGGGGCGGACAGCACCATCACGAGCGAGGTCGTCGAAGGCGCCTTCGAGACGCTGCAATCGGGCGACCGGGAGGGACATGACGCGCGGGTGGCCGAAGGCATCGCCCGGCTCGCCCGCGAAAACGACGTGGTGGTTCTGGCACAGGCCTCGATGGCACGCGCGCTCAAACGGCTCGAACCGAGCGCGGATGACCCGCCGGTCCTGACCAGCCCGACGCTGGGCATCGCCCATGCAGCAAGACGTCTGGCGCGCTGATCGCGCCTGAGGAAACGATACTCAAGAGGAGGAGATATCCATGAAATACAGAACCCTAGGACGATCGGGGCTCAAGGTCTCGGTGCTCACGATGGGCACTTTCACCTTCGGCGGCGCGGGCGCCTTCAAGGCCGTCGGCGCCCAAGGCGTCAGCGAAGCGCGCAAGCTGGTCGACACCTGCATCGACGCCGGTATCAACCTCTACGACACCGCGAACATGTACTCGACCGGCCTGTCGGAAGAGATCCTTGGCGAAGTGCTCGACGGTCGGCGCGATGACGTGCTGATCTCCTCCAAGGCGCGGATGCGGATCGCCGACGGCCCCAACGACGAGGGCTTTTCGCGCTATCACCTGATCCGCGAATGCGAACGCTCGCTCAAGCGGCTGCGCACCGACCACATCGACATCTACCACATGCATGAATGGGACGGCGTGACCCCGATGGAGGAGATGGTCTCGGCGCTCGATACGCTCGTGCAACAGGGCAAGGTCCGCTACATCGCCTGCTCGAATTTCTCGGGTTGGCACATCATGAAGGCGCTCGGCGTCAGCGACCGGAGCCTGCGCGAGCGCTTCGTGGCCCAGCAGATCCACTACACGCTCGAGGCCCGCGAGGCGGAATACGAATTGCTACCGATCTCGGTCGATCAGGGGCTGGGCGTCTTGGTCTGGAGCCCGCTCGCCGCCGGCCTCCTGTCGGGCAAGCATCGCCGCGGCAAGGACACTCCGGAAGGCTCGCGTCAGTTCGCAGGCTGGACCGAGCCGCCGATCCGCGACGAAGAGAAGCTTTGGAACATCGTCGACACGCTGGTCGAGATCGGCGACGCGCATGGGGTCTCTGCCGCGCAGGTCGCGCTGGCATGGCTGCTGACGCGTCCTGCGGTCAGCTCGCTCGTCATCGGCGGACGCAACGAACAGCAGTTCCGCGACAATTTCCGCGCCGTGGATCTGGAGCTGAGCGAGGACGAGCTGAAGCGCCTGCACGAGGTCAGCAAGCTGCCCGTGATCTACCCCTACTGGCACCAGCAGCAATTCGCCTCGGACCGGTTCAGCCCGGGCGACTGGGCGCTGCATCGCGACTACATCGAGAACTGATCAGGTGCGCGCCTTCGTCTCAGGCGAAGGCGCGCATCCAGTCCAGACCGTCCTCGGTCCGGCCCGCCGGGCGATATTCGCACCCCACGAACCCGTCATAGCCCAGCGCATCCAGTTCACGCAGGATGCGCGTATCGTCGAGCTCACCGGTACCGGGCTCATGCCGATCCGGTACCGCAGCGATCTGCACATGCCCGATGATCGACGCCATCTCCCGCAGCCCCATCAGCACGTCACCGTGCAGGATCTGGCGGTGATAGATGTCGAATTGCAGCTTGAGATTGGGCAACCCCAACGCCGCGATCAGATCGGCGGCGAAGCTGAAATCATCCAGAAAATACCCCGGCATGTCGCGCGTGTTGATCGGCTCGATCACCACGTCGCGCCCCTGCGCCCCGGCGGCATCGCAGACCCGCCGCAGCGAGTCGCGATAGGCCTGCCGCGCTGCCGTATCTTGGCGCGACGCAAGCCCGCTCATCACATGGACCCGTCCGACCCCGGTCGCCTCTGCGTAGCGCAGAGCGGTGTCGATCGAGGCCCGGAATTCCTCTCCGCGTTCCGGCAGAGCCGCCAGCCCGCGATCGCCTGCCTCCCAGTTGCCGGGCGGCAGATTGAAGAGCGCCTGCGTCAGCCCGTGCTCATGCAGCCGCTCCGCGATCGCCTCGGGCGGGTGGTCATAGGGGAAAAGATATTCGACCGCATCGAAGCCTGCCTTTTTCGCCGCAGCGAAGCGGTCGAGAAAATCGTGCTCGGTGAACATCATCGTCAGGTTGGCGGCAAATTTCGGCATCGCTCAGCCCTCGCTCGCGGGGGTGGCACCGGGTAGTTCGAGCCCTGCGATATCTGCCAGCATCCGCGCCACCGAGGCATCGTCATCGCGCCCCATTCCGGCGGCTGCCGTCATGACGAACATCTGCATCGCTGTGCTTGCAATCGGGGTCGGGAATTTCATGTCCCGCCCGATATCCGCCACGATCCCGAGGTCCTTGGTGAAGATATCCACCGCGCTGCGCGGGCTGTAATCGCCCTCGAGCACATGCGGCACCCGGTTCTCGAACATCCAGGAATTGCCCGCCGAGGCGGTGATCACCTCGTAGACCTTCTCCAGATCCAGATCCATCGCCTTGGCGAAGGTGATCGCCTCGCAGGCCGCCGCGATATGCACCCCGGCCAGAAGCTGATTGACCACCTTGAAAGCCGCGCCCGTGCCCGCCTCCTCGCCCAACTCGTAGACCTTGGCCGCGACGCTATCGAGCGCCGGACGGATGCGCGCAAAGGTCGCAGACGGCCCCGAGCCCATGATCGTCAATTCACCGCTGGCCGCACGCACGGCGCCCCCGCTGATCGGCGTGTCGAGATACTCCACGCCCACCTCGGCGCAGCGCTTGGCGAAGACGCGCGCCAGATCGGGCGCCATCGTGGCGCAGGACATCACGACGCCGCCTTTGGACATGGTCGCAACGGCGCCGCCCGGTCCGAAAAGCACCTGCTCTGTCTGGTCGGCATTGACGACCACGGCGATCACCAAATCCGCATCTTGCGCGCCCGTCGCAGGGTCAGCCGCAACCGCGCCGCCAAGGGCGGAGAAGCGCTCCATCGCATCGGCATTCACATCGACGCCCGTCACCGCGAACCCGTCTCGCAGCAAGCTCTCGGCCATGCCGAAGCCCATCGATCCCAGACCGATGACACAGACCTTCGTCTCTTGGGGTGACTTCATGCGGAATACCTCTCAATCGCCGATTTCTAGTCTCACTCCGCCCCCTCCCAGCGTCCATCTTGCGCTTGCATTGCTGGAATGATAGCGTTGTCATTACATCGTTAGCCCGAGCCGCAACGGCTTGGCAAGGGCTATGTGAAATCGCCGTCCCGAGCCGTCGGGGCGATCGGCGATCTGTGGACCGAGGGAGGAATTTCCATGCTGATCGGAGCGGTCGCCGACGATATTACCGGCGCCACTGACCTGTGCCTGATGCTGTCACGCAGCGGATTGAAGACGCGGCAGGTCATCGGCCTGCCGGGGCCGCAAATGGACCTTTCAGGGGCCGATGCGGTGGTGGTGGCGCTGAAGTCGCGCACCATTCCGGCAGCCGACGCGGTCGAGATGTCCCTGCAGGCCGCGAAGGCCCTGCGCGCAGCCGGGGCGCAGCGCCTGATGTTCAAGTATTGCTCGACCTTCGACTCCACCGACGAAGGCAATATCGGGCCCGTCACCGAGGCCCTGATGGAGTTCACCGGCGCGACCCTGACCATCGCCTGCCCCGCCTTCCCGGCGACCGGGCGCACGGTCTACAAGGGCCACCTTTTCGTGGGCGATCGCCTTCTGTCGGAAAGCCCGCTGAAAGATCACCCGCTCACCCCGATGCGCGACCCCGATCTGGTGCGCGTTCTGGGGCGGCAGACGGCGCTGAAAGTGGGCTCCATCGACATCACCACAATCCGGCAGGGAGAGGCCGCGCTGCGCAAAGCGCTCGACGCTGCACGCGCCGCTGGCACCCGCATCGTCGTCACCGACACGATCGACGAATCGGATCTGATGACGCTCGGCGCGGCCTGCGCGGAGATGCCGCTGATCACCGGCGGCTCGGGCATCGGTCTGGGTCTGGCCGCAGCCCTTCGCGACCAGAGCGACGCGCAAAGTGCACCGGATCGGATGCCGGCCCCGGAGGGCCGCTGCGCGATCCTCGCGGGCTCCTGCTCGGTCGCGACCCGCGGCCAGATCGCGGCGGCGCAAGCGGCGGGCCTGCCGAGCCTCGCGCTCGACGTAGAGGCGCTGACCGAAGGCAGACAGAGCGCGGATGAGATCGCCGACTGGGCCATCGCGCAGCCCGCCGACAGCACGCCCCTGATCTATTCCAGCGCCGATCCCGCGCAGCTCAGCAAGATCCAGTCCCGTCTGGGCCGTGACGCCTCCGGCGCGCTGGTCGAAGACACGCTGGCCGCGGTCGCCGAACGCCTGCGCGACGCCGGGTTCACCCGGATGCTGATCGCGGGCGGCGAGACGTCGGGCGCGGTGACGACGGCGCTCGGCGTGCGCCTGCTCGACATCGGCCCGGAGATCGACCCCGGCGTGCCGTGGACGATGAGCCTGTCCGGCCCACGCCTCGCGCTCGCGCTCAAGTCGGGCAATTTCGGCGCCGAGGATTTCTTCCTCAAGGCGTGGGGCCTGCTGGAGCCGGAGGCCGAACATGTCTGACGAAACGCGTCTGCGCGACCAGATCTGCACCATCGGGCGCTCGCTCTTCGACCGCGGCCTGACCGCCGGGTCTTCGGGCAACATCTCGGCGCGGCTGCCCGATGGCGGTTGGTTGATGACGCCCACCAACGCCTCGCTCGGCACGCTCGACCCGGCCCGGATCTCGCTCTTCGACCGGGACGGCAACTTCGTCTCGGGCGACAAGCCGACCAAGGAGTCCTTCCTGCATTTCGCGATGTATGACGAACGTCAGGAGGCGGGCGCGGTGATCCACCTGCACTCGACCCATTCGACGGCCGTCTCGATCCTGCGCGATATCGACCCCGAGGACGTGCTGCCGCCGCTGACCGCCTATCACGTGAT
>MDSW01006455.1_pt1 | contig 14088 bp, 9 predicted proteins | sample 811171 | NCBI WGS metagenome assembly MDSW01 (sample SAMN05326641, study PRJNA326480) | marine metagenome | isolation source: seawater | place: Atlantic Ocean: North West | collected 2012 | reverse complement strand
TATTTTTGTTGAACCACCATCAATAGATGCATTATCTGTAACACCAGTAAAACTAGTTACAGAAGCGCAGTTTGTGATAAGATCTTGCATAAGACCGCTTGCACTAGCTTGTCCAATTTCATATACTGTTCTGTCTGGGCATATTCCATATATTGTTGGGTAATATGCAATTTGATAGCTAGATGCAATACCTGCATTGTCAAGAATTGGATAAGGTGTTCCAGTAATCCAGTCACCAGCAGTCGAACCTCCTGTTCCTTGTAATTGAGCTAATCCTGTATTTGCATCACCTTCTACAAAAAGAACTCCAATCTCTCCTGATCCTCCATCACCATAGGTCATATAAATATCTTTCATAGCATGACCTTGATGAAAGCTCCAGCAAGGACCACACCAAGTAGCAGAAACATCCATAATAACAGGGATTCCTTGATCTAAAAAGTCTGAGTATAGACTAATAGAATTTCCATTAATATCATTTGCCGTAAAATCAGGACCTATACTCCCATTAGGCATTTGAGCAAAAGTATGATTGACAGATAAAAAGATAGTCAATCCAAAAAGTAGTATTTTCTTCATTATATTTTTTTTATGATTTGTATCTTGACAAATATAGCTAAAATGAATTGCTTATGTCATATAAACTTATGTTTTTTATTATATTTGCTAAAAACAATACTGACATGAAAAATCTTATATTATTATGCTTATTTTTTTTCCAAATTAATATTGTGCTTGCACAAAGCTTAACTGTTACAGGAAATAACACTGCAAACCCACAAGGAAATGACCCTTGTTTGCCATCAGGAACATCAACAATTACTGTTAAAAATATTTCTTCAAACACACTAAATGTTTTATGTGAGAAAGTAGTTCTCCAGCCAGGTCCATCAGGAACTTGGAATTACTTTTGTTGGGGAGGGAATTGCTATCCATCAACAACTATTGTGTCTACTGACTATACTACTTTAGCTCCAGGAGAAGGATCACCACCTGCTGAGTTTGGTGGCTATTTTGAGGCAAATTGCTCTACTGGAGTTTCAGTTGTACAGTATAATTTTTATCCAGATAATGATCCTACTGATATTACATCGATAACTATAACATTTAATGATGGAGTAACTTCAATTTCTGAAGGTAAAGCGGATTATAGTATAAAAGGCTTTTTTCCTAACCCTGCTCAAGATTATACTACTATAAATTATAATATAAAGGATAATTCTAATTTAGTAGTTTTTGATATCTTGGGTAATGAGGTGAAGAATATTTTATTACCAAATTCAAATGTAAAAGAAATATATGTTGGTGATTTAAAACAAGGGATTTATTTTGCTAATTTAATGTCAAACGAAAAGGTAATAGATGTTAAGAAGCTAATTGTGAAATAAATTGTTTTTATAATAATAATATATAAAACCCTGCTATTTATAGTAGGGTTTTCTTTTTTTAGATAAAATCAAAAATGTACTTTTGTTATAAATTTGAGATATAGATAATTTATGATAACACATATAGAAGGAAAATTAATAGAAAAAACACCAACATATGTTGTTATAGATGTTAATGGTATAGGTTATAATATAAAGATTTCATTACAAACTTTTTCTGCGATAGAAGGAGAGAATTGTAAATTATTCACTCATTTATCTATTAAGGAAGATTCACATACCTTATTTGGTTTTGTTGAAAAGAGTGAAAGAGAATTATTTCGGAAGTTAATTTCTGTTTCAGGAGTAGGTCCTAGTACTGCTCAAGTAATCTTATCTACTTTTTCAAGTACAGAGCTTATAAGTCACATTTCTTCTGCTGATGTTATGGCCGTTAAGAGTGTTAAAGGAGTTGGGGCTAAGACAGCTCAAAGAATCATTATTGATTTGAAAGATAAAGTGTCAAAAGAGGCTTCTTCTGATATATTGTTTGATAAAATAGACAATACAATCAAAGAAGAAGCGTTATCTGCACTACTAGCATTGGGTTTTGCTAAAAAATCAGCTGAAAGTAAGTTAGATCAAGTATTGAGAGAAAAACCTGATATTACTAGTGTAGAAGAATTAGTTAAAGATGCTTTAAGCAAGATGTAATTACGTTACAGAGAATTGAAAAGATCATTTTTTTATAATATAATAATATTAGTATTGTTGTGTAATTTAACTTTTGCACAATCAAACAATAATCCTCTGGATACTAGTATAGCTTTCCCTTTTACTAATAATTCAGATCGAGCTCTTTTCTTAAGATTACCGCCAAACATTCAAAATAATATAACCTATAATTCTTTGGCAAATGGATATGTATATCAAAAAAAGATAGGAGGATTTAATTATGGGACGCCTTCTTTTTTAAATTTTAATTCTTTTCAAGAAACTGAAATGAATAGAGAAATAAATAACCATTGGAAATTACGTTCTCAAACCACTTCAAATCAATCTGTTTCTTCATTTGGGCTTCCCAAATTATATGTTCCAGGTAAGGCGTTTGATAAAATTTTTGGAGGTAATGCTGTAGATATTAGACCACAGGGCTCAGCAGAATTAATTTTTGGCTTAAAAGTTAATAGATTAGATAATCCTTCTTTACCTGAGGAACAAAGAAGGACTACATCTTTTGATTTTCAGGAAAAAATACAAATGAATGTTATAGGAAAAATAGGAGATAAATTAAAACTTACTACTAATTTTAATACAGAGACAACATTTGATTTTGAGAATCAGATGAAACTTGAATATACAGGTTATGAGGATGAGATTATTAAGAAGATAGAGGTGGGTAATGTAAGTTTACCTTTGAATGGAACATTAATTACGGGGAGCCAGTCTTTATTTGGCTTAAAAACACAGTTACAATTTGGAAGAACGACGATTACAGGGATATTATCTCAGCAAAAGAGTACTACATCTGAAATTGAAGTTAGTGGAGGTGCACAAACATCAGAATTTGATATATATGCAGATCAATATGAATCTAATAAACATTATTTTTTAAGTCATTATTTTAAAGACAATTACGATGCTGCACTAGCAAACCTTCCATTTGTCAACTCATCTATTAATATTACCAAGATAGAAGTTTGGATTACTAATAAAACAGGAACTACTAATAATACAAGAAATATAGTTTCCTTTTTAGACTTAGGAGAAACAACAGCTAATATTTATAATACCACATTTATAAACTCTAATGGAGGTAATTATCCAGACAATGATATTGCTAATGATCTTTTTGAATCATTAACAACTACTTTGTCAGGTATTAGAGACATTAATGAAGTTAATAATATTTTAGCACCTTTAATTCCTTATAATTTTCTCAATGGTCAAGATTATGAAAAATTAGAAAGAGCAAGAAAATTAACAGAATCAGAATATACAATTAACCATCAATTAGGATATATTTCCTTAAATCAAGCATTAAATAATGATGAGGTTTTAGCTGTAGCTTTTCAATATACATTAGGCAATCAAACTTTTCAGGTAGGAGAGCTTAGCTCTACTGGTCCAGATGCACCAGATGCATTAATATTAAAATTATTAAAAGGAACAAATTTTTCTCCTAATTTACCTAATTGGGATCTAATGATGAAAAATATTTATTCAATAGGTGCTTATCAAATGTCAAGAGATGGATTTGTTTTAGACGTTGTTTATGAAAATACTGAAGAATCAGGAGCCATCACTAATTATCTTAGCGAAGGAAATTTAGAAGGGATTCCCCTAATTAAATTATTAAACCTAGATGAATTAAATCAGCAGTTAGATAATCAGTCAGATGGGGTGTTTGATTTTATAGAAGGCCTTACGGTTAGATCATCAAATGGTAGAGTTATATTTCCGGTAAGGGAACCATTTGGAAATTATTTGGCAAACCAATTTAATGACGGCTTATTGGCTGAGAAGTATTCATATCAAATTCTTTATGACTCTACAATAACAGTAGCTCAACAATATCCCGAGCTTAATAGATTTAGATTAAAAGGTAGTTATCAATCATCTTCAGGAGCTGAAATTAGATTAAATGCAATGAATGTCCCAGAAGGATCGGTAACGGTTACGGCTGGTTCCCAGAAATTAGTAGAAAATCAAGATTATACAGTAGATTATTTGTTAGGGAGAGTTACAATTATTAATGAAGGGATATTAACATCTGGTGTTCCTATTAAGATTTCGTTAGAAAACAATTCTATGTTTGGTATACAAAACAAAACACTTGTAGGAATTCATGCTGATTATGAGATTAGTCAAGATTTTTTATTAGGAGCAACAATGTTAAATTTAACTGAAAGACCATATACTCAGAAAATTAATACTGGAGAGGAGCCAATTTCAAATACAATTTTAGGTTTAGATGGAAATTATCAAACAGAGGCGCCATGGCTTACTAAGTTGATAGATAAACTTCCTTTTATTGAAACTAAAGAAAAGTCAAGATTAATTGCAACAGGTGAATTTGCACATTTAATTCCTGGTCATCATCGAGCGGTTGGGAAGGAAGGAGTGTCCTATATTGATGATTTTGAGGCTAGTCGTAGCTCCATTGATATAAAAAATATGGCAAATTGGAAAATAGCATCTCTTCCTACAGGTTCTGATCAATCGCTAATTTTTCAATATCCTACTACAGAATTTTCTGGATTTAGTGATAATTTAAAATATGGTGCAAGGAGAGCCAAATTATCTTGGTACACTATAGACCCTTTATTTTTTAGGACAACGTCAGTAACTCCTCCAAATGTTAATAAGATACTTGAACTAGATAATGGTTCTTCTATTGCTCAACAATCTTATCATTATGTTAGAGAAATATTAGAAACAGAAGTTTTTCCAAATAAAGATCCTGATTTGGGGAGTCAGATAACAAATCTTGGCATGTTGGATGTTGCATATTATCCAGAAGAAAGAGGACAATATAATTTCACTGTTCAAGGAATAGATCAAAATGGTAAATTATTAAATCCTTCAGCAAATTGGGGGGGTATGATGAGAAAATTAGAAACTAATGATTTTGAGGCTGCAAATATAGAGTTTGTCGAATTTTGGATGATGGATCCATTTAATAGTGAGGATGGTTTAATTAATCATTCAGGAGGAGATATGTATATTCATTTAGGTAATATTTCTGAAGATGTATTAAAAGATGGTTATAAAAGCTTTGAGAATGGACTTCCTTCATCATCAAATGTTGAAAATGTTGATACAACAGCTTGGGGTAGAGTTCCTACTAATTTTTCAATAGTTGATGCTTTTGATAATGACCCTGCAGCACGAGAATACCAAGATGTTGGTCTTGATGGATTAGGCAATGCTGATGAAGCACTCTTTTTTGAAACAGTTTATTTAAATCCATTAAAAGACAGTTATGGTGTTTCTTCATCAGTATATCAACAAGCAATTGGTGATCCTTCAGGCGATGATTTTCATTATTTCCGAGGTACTGATTTTGATAATGAAGGAACTTCAATATTAGATAGATATAAAGATTTTAATAATACGGATGGTAATTCAGTTACTACTGAGAATTCTCCTGAATCATATCCCACAGCTGCTAGTTCGCGACCTGACACAGAAGATTTAAATAATGATTATACTTTAAGTGAAACAGAAAGTTATTTTCAATATAAAGTTAAGTTGTTTCCTGGAATGGAATTAGGAGATAGTTATATTACAGATATTTTAGAAACAAACGTAGAAACAGAGAATGGTTCTACACGAAATATTAAATGGTATCAATTTAGAGTTCCTGTATATCAGCCAGATCAAATTATAGGTGGTATAAATGATTTTAAATCTATTAGATTTATAAGAATGGCTTTTACAAATTTTAATCAACCTATTATTTGTCGATTTGCAACATTAGATTTAGTAAGGGGTGAATGGAGAAGATATGCATTTGATTTAAAAGAGCCAGGAGAGTATATCCCTGTTGATAATAATACAGAAACTATTTTTGATGTTTCAGCAGTTAATATTGAAGAGAATGGTAATAGATCCCCGATTAATTATGTTCTCCCACCTGGTATTGAACAAGAAATTGACAACACTACTACATCATTAAGGCAACAGAATGAACAATCTCTAGTATTGAAGGTTTGTAATTTAGAAGATGGAGATTCAAGGGCTGCTTATAAGAATATAGATTTAGATGTTAGAAGTTATAAACGTATTAAGATGTTTGTACATGCTGAAGGAGAAGAGAATAATCTTAACTATGGAGATTTATCATGTTTTATTAGGCTAGGTACAGATTTTACATCTAATTATTATGAATATGAAATTCCTTTAACTCCAACATCTCATTTTTCAACTTCTGCAGATGAGATTTGGCCAGAAGCGAACGAAATAGATATTGCATTTGAAATATTTCAATTAACAAAACAGGAAAGGAATTTTACTTCGTCTGATGTTACAACACCATATAGTAAATTTTATGATCAAGGAAAAGTTACTGTTGTAGGAAATCCTAATTTATCACAAGTAAAATCTATGATGATTGGAGTAAGAAATCCAAAGAAAACAGCAATTAACAGTGATGATGATGGTATGGAAAAATGTGGTCAGTTATGGTTGAATGAATTAAGGTTAACCGATTTTGATGAATATGGTGGATGGGCTGCAAATGGTAGATTAACGGCGCGTTTATCAGATTTAGGAAATATGACCTTGTCAGGAAACATGAGTACTATTGGTTTTGGTTCAATTGAAAAAAAGGTAACTGAACGCCAAAAACATAATGCTTATCAATATGATTTTTCATCTAATTTTGATTTAGGAAAAATATTTCCAAAGGATTATGGTGTTAAGATTCCAATGTATATAGGTAAATCAGAATCAATTATGAATCCTCAGTATAATCCACTAGATCCTGATATATTATTTACTACGGCATTGGATGCTCTAGATAATAAATCTGAGAGAGATTCATTGAAAAATATTGCACAGGATTATGTTAAAAGAAAGAGTATTAATTTTACTAATGTAAGAAAGACAATCACTCAAAAGCAAGGAGAAAAACCTAAAAAACAAAAATTATATGATATTGAGAATTTTACATTATCTTATTCTAAGAATGAAACTTTCATTAGAAATATTAATACAGAGTATAATAGAACAGTAAACTATAAAGGGGCATTAACTTATAATTTTAATACAAAACCAAAGAATTTTAAGCCGTTTGCAAGATCAAAAATATTAAACTCTCCTTATTTAAAATTAATTAAAGATTTTAACTTTAATTTAATGCCAAAATCTTTCTCTTTTAGGACAGATCTAGATAGAAATTATAATGAAACTAAGTTAAGAAATCTTAATAATAATAACATATTGATATTTCCTACATATAATAAGTTTTTTACTTGGAATAGAATGTATGATTTAAAATATGATATATCAAGAACTCTGAAGATTGATTTCACAGTTAATAATCAAGCTAACATTGATGAGCCTGATGGCATTTTGTCTAAAGAAGATCCTTTTTATAAAGAAAAAATGGATACTATATGGAGAAATTTCTGGGATTTTGGAAGAGCAACATCTTACAATCAATCATTTGGTTTAAATTATCAAGTTCCATTGAATAAGATACCGTTATTAAATTTCATATCATTAAATACTAGATATAATGCAAATTATAATTGGACTGCAGCACCTCTTGCATTAAAAAGTTTAGGAAATACAATACAAAACTCTAACACAAAGCAGTATAATGCGCAAATTAACTTAACTAATTTATATAATAAGGTGCCATATTTTAAGAAAATAAATCAAGGTAATCAAAGAAGAAATAGAGGTAGAGATCAAGTGGTTAATAGAGAAGAGAATGGAGAAAATAAAGAAAAAAATCAATATGAAATATTAAAGCATATAACAAGATTTGTGTTAGGAGTTAAAAATATCTCTTTAAACTATTCAGATAATAGAGGAACTTTCTTACCAGGATATATTTACCAGCCACATTTTTTGGGAATGAAATGGTCTGATATGGCTCCTAGTTTACCATTTGTATTTGGAAGTCAAGATGATATAAGATTTACGGCTGCAAATAATGGATGGTTAACACAAGATTCTACATTAAATACTATGTATAAGACGAATAATTCTACAAATATAACTCTAAGAGCAACCGTAGAACCTATAAAACAGTTTCGAATTGAATTAACAGCCAATAAAACATCATCAGGAAGTTTAAACGAATATTTTCGGTGGGATCCAAATAATGGTGGTTTTAATTCTTTTTCTCCAAACGAATCAGGAAGTTATAGTATATCATTCTTTTCTTTTCCTACAGCTTTTAAATCAGATAATGATGATTATCAATCTTCTGTATTTAGTAAGTTTAGGGATTATCGAGCAGATATAGCTAGGCAATTAGCAGCTCAGAATTCTAATTTTAATGGAGCTATAGATCCATTAACTGGCTTTCCAATAGAATACACAATTGAAAATGGAGATACTGTCTTGACCGGAGGCTATGGTCCAACATCACAAGAGGTAATGATTCCTGCTTTTATTGCTGCTTATTCTGGAAGTAATCCAATAGGTTCTAAGTTAACATCTTTCCCTGCTATTCCAATGCCAAATTGGCGTATCACATATGATGGTTTAATGAAATTATCTTATATTAAAAAAAGATTTAAACAGTTTAGTATGTCACATGCTTTTCGATCAACTTATTCTATAGGTTCATATCAAACAAATTTAGATTATGGAGATGGAGATGAAGTTAATATAAATAATATGAGTTATCATGTACAGAAAGAAATATCTCAGGTTAGCATTAATGAACAGTTTAGTCCTCTGTTTAAAATAGACGTGATATTAAAGAATAGTTTACTCACAAAAGTGGAACTTAAAAGAAGTCGTATTCTCTCACTATCTTTAGCTAATAATCAACTTACAGAAACTGCAACAAAGGAATATGTTTTAGGGATTGGTTATAGAATAAAAGATCTTGAATTTAAATTGTTTTCTCTTGGTAAAGGCAAAAAAGTTTCTTCAGATTTAGATTTAAAAATTGATTTTAATTTAATGAATAACAAGACGGTAATTAGAAAGGTAATTGAAGATATTGAGCAAATTACAATGGGGCAACAGGTTATAAAATTGAATTTTTCTGCTGATTATGTTGTTAATCAAAGATTAAATTTAAAGATTTTTTATGATAAAGTTATTACTAATCCATTTGTTTCCACTACATTTCCAGGGGCAATTACAAATGCAGGTTTTAGTTTGCGCTTTACATTAGCTGGATAATTTTGCTACCCAACAAAAAAATGTATTTTTGAAAAAAATTATTAAAATGAATTTTCCAAAAGAGTTGAAATATACAAAGGATCATGAATGGGTTAGAATAGATGGTGATTTCGTAATAGTAGGAATAACAGACTTTGCACAGAAAGAACTCGGAGATATTGTATTTATAGATATAGATACAGAAGGAGAAGAGTTAAATAAAGAAGAGGTATTTGGATCAGTTGAAGCTGTTAAGACAGTTTCAGATCTGTTTATGCCTGTAAGTGGTGAAGTGATTTCTTTTAACACCCAATTAGAGGACCAGCCTGAATTAGTTAATTCAGACCCGTATAATGAGGGTTGGATTATTAAGGTTAAGTGTAATTCGTTAGAAGAAGTTAAAGATTTATTAGATTATTCAGAATATCAGCAATTAGTATCTTAAAATAAAAGATTATGGAATTAAAGAAAAATCCAAAAGCAAATTTAGAACATAAACGTTCTCTTTTTTTACAAATAGGATTAGTTGTAACGTTATTACTTGTGCTTGGTGCATTTGAGTACAGAAGTTATGATAGACAAACATATGATTTAGGCGCATTAAATTTAGATGATTTAGAAGAAGAGATTATACCGATCACAAAACAGGAAATTAAGCCACCACCACCACCGCCACCACCACCAGAAGTTATTGAAATTGTAGAAGATGATGTTGAGATTGAAGAAGAAATTGAAATAGAAGATACAGAGTCAGATGAAGATGAGATTATAGAAATTGAAGAAGAGGACGATGAAGAATTCTTTATGGTTGTTGAGAATATGCCAGAATTTCCTGGAGGCGATGCTGGTCTTATGAAGTATATTGTAAATAATGTACGTTATCCTGCAATTGCAAAAGAGTATAATATTACTGGAAAAGTTTATGTTAGTTTTATTGTAGATAAATCAGGAAATGTTACCGATGTGAAGGTAGTTAGGGGGGTTGATAAGAATTTAGATGCTGAAGCAGTACGAGTAGTTAAATCACTACCTAAATATAAGCCGGGTAAACAAAGAGGAAAGCCTGTAAGAGTAATGTTTACAATTCCTATTAACTTCACATTAAGTTAAGTTAAGGTTAATCTTTAGTCTAAATAGAGGCCTCTAGGTTAAAGAAAAAATGTACATTTGCCGACTAAAAATTTTATTATGGCAGCAGATAATTTATATTATCATGAGCATAGAGTTCCAAGGAAAATAAAGGAAGAGCGAAATAATCATAAGTCAAGAGTATTATGGTTTACAGGACTTTCAGGTTCAGGCAAATCTACTGTAGCTAATGCTACAGAAAAGATTCTTCATGATATGGGAATTCACACATATATCTTGGATGGAGATAATGTAAGAATGGGATTAAATAAGGATCTTGGTTTTGCTCCTGAAGATAGAACAGAAAATATTAGAAGAATTACTGAAGTTTCAAAATTATTTGTTGATTCAGGATCATTAGTTTTAACTGCTTTTATATCTCCATACAGAAAAGATAGAGATAATGCTAGGTCAGTGATTGGTGATGAAGATTTTATAGAGGTTTTTGTTAGTGCAGATTTGTCTGTATGTGAGTCTAGAGATCCAAAGGGTCTTTATAAAAAAGCAAGAGCTGGAGAAATAAAAGGTTTTACAGGAATTGATGCTCCTTATGAAGCTCCTGAAAACCCAGAATTGGTTGTTCATACAGATAGGCATGGTATTGAAGAATGTGCTCAGATAGTAGTAAGCTATTTAAAAAATAATAATATAATTAATATATAATTTTATGGATATAAAGAAGTGGGATGTAAAAAATCATGGAGGTAATCCAACAACTAATCAAAGTAAAAAATATGCTATTTTTATTGGAAGATATCAACCATATCATCAAGGGCATATCTCTTTGATAATGCAGAAAATCAATCAGGGTATACCAGCTTTGATTATGGTAAGAGATATAGAACCAGATACTAAAAATCCATTTACAACGGAGCAGACAGTGGATATGATCAGAAAATATCATGCTGCTCATGGTCATGATGTTCAAGTGCTTATTATACCAGACATGGAAAGTGTTAATTTTGGTAGAGGTGTTGGTTATGAAATTAATGAATTTTCACCACCTGAAAATATAGGGTGGATTTCTGCTACTAAGATTAGAGACTCTATTAAAGAAGGAAATAATAATTGGAGAGAATTGGTTGATGAGTCAATTCAATCAGATGTTGAAAAATATTTATTAGAGGAAAAATAGTTTTAGTATAAAGTTAATTATTACTGTAGATAAAAGCTATTTAATTTTTCAATTATTTAGATAGCACTAGATTTTATTTAGTTTAAAATCGCTAGTTTTGTATTAGAATCTTATTATTAATGCAATTACAAGATTATTTAGAATCTACATACTTAAAAACTAGTAAAGAAGCGTGCTTAACTGAATCTCAAAATCTAGAAGCAGTTCAGAATCTTATTCAAGAAGCGATAAAGTATAAATTTAAATTAGCCATGGTGCGTGTAGATTATCTTTCTTTAGCTAATGAATTAATTGCTAGAGAAAAATCTAACTTATTATTAGGTACAGTGGTAGATTTTCCATTAGGAGATTGCTCAGCACAAATTAAGATTCAAGAAGCAAAGAAAGCTATAGAAATTGGTGTGGATGAGCTTGATTTTGTATGTGATTATAATGCATTTAAGAGAGGTTTGTATGAGAAGTTTGATAATGATATATTGTTGTGTACTAAATTAGTGCTATCACATAATAAAGTTATTAAGTGGATTATTGAAACAGGAGCATTATCTAAGAAAGAAATTAGGGGTATATCTAGTAGAATTAATCAAATAGTTGGTGATCATTTTTCAGATAATTATTCTAAAATATTTATTAAAACTTCAACAGGTTATTATGGTGGCTATGGAGCTAATATTAAAGATATACAATTAATTAAATCTGTAGCAGAAAAATTACAATGTAAAGCATCGGGGGGAATATCAACTTTAGAACAATGCCATCAAATGATAAATGCAGGAGCAAATAGAATAGGAACTTCAAAAGCAAAAGAGATATATGATGAATAAGAATAAGTTGAATGATTTATTGAAAATGGCTATTAACGCTTCTCTTAAAGGAGGAGAGCAAATATTAGAAATATATGATACTAATTTTAGTGTTGAATTTAAAGAGGATATGTCTCCATTAACATTAGCAGATAAGAAATGTAATGAAATTATAGAGCAAAATTTAAAACATACAGGATTACCTTTACTTAGCGAGGAAGGCAGTAGTATAACTTATGAAAAAAGAAAAGATTGGGAATATTTTTGGCTTATTGATCCACTAGATGGAACTAAGGAATTTGTAAAGCGTAATGGAGAATTTACTGTTAATATAGCTTTAGTTCATAATAACTTGCCAATTCTTGGAGTTATATATGCTCCTGTAATAGGAGATCTTTATTTTGGGTTAAAAGGTTTAGGATCATATAAATTTAATATATCTAGTAATAATAAGATAAGTTTAGATCATATTCTCTCCTCTGCTATTAGATTGCCCTTATTTTCTAATCAAAGAGAATATACAATTGTTGGCTCTAGATCTCACATGTCTAAAGAAACAGAGCATTTTTTTCAATTAAAGAAAAAAGAATATACTAAAGTAAATATTCTCTCTGTAGGATCTTCACTTAAATTATGCATGGTGGCAGAAGGAAGTGCAGATGTATATCCAAGATATGCTCCAACTATGGAATGGGATACAGCAGCAGGTCATGCGATTGCTAAATTTGCAGGTTGTTTAATAACGCAATATCAAAGTAATGATGAAGTTGTATATAATAAAAGCAGTCTTATTAATCCATGGTTTTTGATAGAGAGACATAATGTTTAATAAATTAAGAGGCATATTTAGTGACGCAGATTTTTCAGAATTAATTAAAGGAGGGGGTATTTCCTTTGTGTTAAGATTTGGAGGTTTATTTATTGGCTATCTTTTAACATTACTCATTGCTAATTTATTTGGTGCTAAGGGTTTAGGAGAATATATATTAGCTATTACAGTATTAGAATTATTTACTTTAGTTGCAAAATTAGGTTTTGATACTACATCCATTAGGTTTATTGCTGCATATGCTATAAAGAACAAATGGAATAGTATTATTCATATTAGAAAAAAAATTCTAGCTGTCTTATCTATTACTTCTTTATTAGCATCAGCTTTAATGTATTATTTTTCGGAAGCATTATCATTACTTATTAATACTAATAGTTCTTATATTCAATTAAGTTCATTTTTTGTATTGCCTTTAAGTTTTTTTGTGTTGCATTATCAAAGTTTAAGAGGTCTTAAGAAAATTGCAGAGTTTTCCTTTTTTTATAGAATGTCAAGAGGTTTATTTACGATTATATCAATTGCCATTCTTTATCAATTTTATCAATCTGAAGAGATAGCTCTTTATTCATATTTGATTAGTATAGTAATAGTGAGTGCTCTCTCTTTTTTCTCATTTACTTATTGGTTAAATGTTAGGTCGAAAAATAAAGAATCAGCTGTATTGGAAATAATGAAATATTCTACATTGTTTAAAATATCTATACCATTAATGTTCGCACAATCTGTACAATTTATTATGGCTTGGACAGATAAATTAATGTTAGGTTATTTTACAGATTCAACAGAGGTTGGTTTATACCATACTGCATTTAAGCTGTCTATGTTTGCTGCAATTGCTCTTATGTCAATTAATAGTATTGCATCTCCAAAATTTGCAGAAATGTTTGCTAAAAAAGATATAGCAGGATTAAAAAAAGTTGTTCAACAATCTACTAAGATGATATTTTGGTCAACTTTGCCAATGGTTTT